>Ga0181529_10000062_pt1 | contig 130980 bp, 110 predicted proteins | sample PEATcosm2014_Bin_36_FD_119763 | JGI IMG/M metagenome (GOLD analysis project Ga0181529, IMG submission 119763) | Peatland microbial communities from MTU Mesocosm Facility, Houghton, MI, USA - PEATcosm2014_Bin10_30_metaG | ecosystem: Environmental > Terrestrial > Soil > Wetlands > Peat | place...
CGGCCGCTCAGGCCGCCGCTCTACGCGAAGGAGCCGCCTCCACCCTCAAGCCAATGTTCTCGCCAATCTTCAAACCGCCTTAGAGAAGAAGGCTTGACGATGCTCTCCCCATATTAGCCGGGGCCGGCACCCCTCTTAATCCAGCCGCTCAAATCCCCTTATAGATGCTGTTTGCCTCAAGAGGGGATTCGCACGGCGGAGCCCGCGGGACCAGGCTGGTCGGGTACCGACCGATACCATGGACACCCGCGAACAATGGTCGCGTTCGATGATCGCCGCCGGAGGCGTCGCGATGTTGGTTGGGGCCGTCGACCCGATGGAGGGATCCCTCATCACGCTGGTCGGAAGCGGTGTCGTGGCCCTGGGAGCCCATCTGGGCGGGGTCGAGCGCCGCCTCCTGTCCCACAGCGTCTGGGTCTTTGCCTTGGTTCTTTTCGGGGTGGGCGCGCTCTGGGGAATGACCGCCATCGGGGGCATTGGAGGAACGTCCGGCCGTTCGATGGGATGGGGGCTATTGGTCGTTCCCTACTTGGTCGGCTGGTCGCTGGGAATCTGGCGCCCCGGAGCCCCGCGCTGGCTCCTGTTCCTGGGCATCGCGGTCGGCACCTGGTACCTGGCGATTCCCATTCTGGCGCTCACCCGTACGGTTCACTCGGAGAGGATTCTGGTCAGCCCGCTCGTAATCATAGGCTTAACCGGTCTGCTTACGATCGGCGGATGCCTCTACAGATTCAGAACCCGTTCGCTGGAGCCCGCCCAGGGGGCTTCTTCCGGCCGATAGGCCCGTTCACCCCTGCGGACTTCGGCGCCTCCGCCAGACAATGGAGACCACGTAGGCCAGGATCGCCGCGTTCAGCGCAATCATGATCGCCTTGGTCAGGCTGGGGCGGTGGACAAAGCTGAGGATCTCCTCGGGCACGAAGAAGCCCGTCGTCACGACGACCACGTATTCCGCCCAGGCGGCCCCGATCCAGAGTCCGACCCCCTCCGAGAGGAGAATGGACGCGTAGAAGGCCGTCGCAATCCCGGCACGCATGATCGAATTCGGCTCGATGACGCCGGCCTTCTCGAGAAGCAGCTTGGCGTAGTGGTTCTCCGGAGAGATCCGCATGAAGTCGATGAAATGCTGCGCGAGCTCGTCGAGGTCGCGGTGCACGATGCTGAAGAGTCCCAGCGCAACCCCCGCGAGCGCCAGGCCCTTGGCGATCTTTATCGCCGCGATGGCGCGGAGCATTCCTGGCGGCTTCAGCTTTGGCTGCGTGGACGGAGCGGACATTGGGAGACGGTACGTCACACCCGGGCCGTTGGAAACCCAAATGGGGCCGGGGCGGGATCCCCGTGCCCCGGGGGGGCGCATCGGCAGCCGGCGATTGACCCCGCCTGTCTTGTGATTTCCCGGTCGGTCGTGCAGCCTGCGCCCGTGGCGCAGCGTCCCTCAAACGATCCCCTTCACGGCGTGACCCTCGAAAGGCTGCTGACCGAACTCGTGGAGCATCATGGCTGGCAGGAGATGGGCCGCCAGGTGGCCATCCGCTGCTTCCTCTTCGACCCGAGCATCAAGTCGAGCCTGACCTTCCTGCGGAAGAATCCTTGGGCGCGCTCGAAGGTCGAGGCAATGTACGTGGCCCTCAAGTCGCCGCGCTGAAAGATACCCGAGAACCGTTTGCTCCGGTGGCTGTCCAGTGCCCCACCGTTGAGCGCATTGGACGAAGAATTCCTCCGATTTGAGCGGCCTTGGATCGAGGTCGGCAGCGTCTATCGGCGCATCTGCTTCCTGAGGCTCGAGGGCCGGAAAGCCGAGGCGGACAGGATTGAGCGGACTGAGTTCAAGGAGGCCGAGGCGCGCGCACGGGAAACCGCCCCGTCGCAGTCGGATGCCGATTCTCTCCTGAGTTCGCTCGTCGCCGACGAGCGTGAGCGCGTGGCCGGAGCCATAGCGTTCGCCGAGGTCCTTGTGCCGATGCTGATGGAGCGGCTGCGCGCCGCCCCGGAGGCCCCGCCGTCGCCGGCCGTGCCCGGGCGCGCTCGCAGGACCGGGGCGCCAGCCGAGGGCCGGGGGATCGCCGACTTCATCGACGAGATGATTGCAGATGACCGCTCCCATTCACCCCTTCGTTAGATCGCAACCCAACCCTCATCCCGATTATGACAACAGCCGCCCTCGAGAAGCCGTCTTCGCCTGCTCCGCAGACCTCAATCCCCGCCCCCCAGAACCGAACCTCCCCTCCCAGGCCGGCCTGCCTCCTCATCGGGCTCGACCTCGGCACCAACAAGTCCTGCGTCCTCGCCGGGCCGCTCGGCTCTGGCGACATCACGGTCAGCAAGGTGGTCCCCTCTGTCGTCGGCTACGTAAAGGACGGCATTGTCGACGGCATCATCACCGGCAACGCCAAGATCCTCTTTGGCGAGGAAGCGCTTCGCCAGATGCTGCACGTCGAGATGGCCACGCCGCTCGCCGAAGGCGTGATCGCACGCCCCGACGCGGCCCGCGATTTCATGCTCCACATCCGCCACCTGGCCGATCCCACGGGCCGCGCCGAGATTCGCGCCGTGGTGGGCGTCCCGGCAAACGCCGGCGAGCAGGCTCGCGAGTCCATCCGACGCGCGGCTGCGGGCATCTTCTCTCACATTCTGCTAGTGCCGGAGCCGTTCCTTGCGGCCCTCGGCTACCGCGACGATTCGCGGGTCAAGCAGCCGGGCTATGTGGATCCGGTGGTGAATTCCCTCTTCATCGACATTGGCGGGGGAACGAGTGACCTCTGCCTCGTGCAGGGGTATTTCCCGACACGCGAAGACCAGATTAGCATTCCGTTCGCGGGTGACGCGATCGACGCGCTCATCTACGAGGTCCTCGACCGCACGTATCCCAACAACGGACTTTCGCTTACCACCGTGCGCGAGATCAAGGAGGCCCACGCCTACGTCGGGCCGAGCAGGAAGCCGCTGGAGGTAAAGGTCGTGATCGGAGGCAAGAGCAGGACGCTCGAGCTCGGCGAAGCGATCGGGAACGCATGCAACGCCCTGGTCGACCGGATCTATCCCGCGCTGACGGCGTTGATTGAATCCGCCTCCTCCGACTCCGTCGTAACGCTGCTTCAGAACATCATCGTCACCGGGGGCGGCTCGCAGATCCGCGGAATCGACGCCGTGCTTCAGAAGAGGCTTTCCGACGACGGATACGAGTCGCCCAAGGTCCGGCTCGCGGGCCAGGATTTCCAGCGGTACGTCGCAATCGGGGCGCTCAAGGCCGCCCGCGCGGCCCGCGAAAACCAATGGCAGGTCCTCCTGGGATAGGCCCCCGCCGCGCCCCCCGGCTTTCCCGGGCCGATCAGCCGTCCACCCGAATCGGCAGCACGACGAAGGGCATGCTCGAAAGGAAGAACCGCCGCTGGAGCGTGAAGACGGTGTGGTTGTGCAGCCAGCGGGTAAGGTTCGTCTCGTAGGTGAAAAGCAGTTGGCCGGCAAAAAAGACCTGGTTCGGGAACTCCGTCGACGCTTCCCGGGCGAGCTTCATCACCTCGCTCGTCACGTCGTAGCCAATCGAGGTGAAGGACTTTGATCCGTATCCGCGGGCCTGGGCGAAGTGCACGTAGCGCTCGGCCTCCTGCTCGGTGTGGGTGCGCAGGTCGTCGATCTCGGCCGCACCCTTGAAGTTGCCGGCGTCGACCGAGCCCACCTGGACGAAAATGAAATTGCGGAATGTGTTACCGAACATGCGGGGCACGTTCAGGATGGTGTGCAGGCCGAGCCCGTTGAACCCGTTCACGAGGATCACGGCGGTCCGCGCCTTCGGGTCGGCGACGGGCGGAGGGTTCGGGACCGTCCGCGCCTCGGCCTCGGCGGCCTCGACGATGGAGTCGAGGCGCCTGAGCTGCATCCTAACGCCGTTGTAGTGGCGCTTGATTCCGAACGCGGCGATCACGAGGACCCCCGTCACGAGGAGCGTGGCCCAGCCGCCCTCGTTGAACTTGACGATGGTCAGCGAGACCAGGATCGAGGCAGTGAGGATGAGGCCGAAGCCGTTGATCGCGAGCTTGCGCACCCACTGGTTGTCGTTGGCCCGCTCCTGCCACCAGTGGCGCACCATCCCGGCCTGGGACAGGGAGAACGTGATGAACACGTTGATCGAGTAGAAGATGACCAGCAGATCCACCGAGCCCTTCGTCACGATCATCATCAGAAAGGCCGCAAGGCCCATCAGGAGGACGCCGTTGCGCGTCACGAGGCGCTCGCTCAGGTTGGCGAACTGCGCGGGGAACCAGCGGTCGAGGCCCATGTTCGCCAGCACGCGCGGACCGTCAAGGAAGCCGGTCTGCGCCGCGATGATGAGGAGCGCCGCCTCGGAAGCCAACGTCACCCAGACGAACGAGCCCCCCAAAAGGTGATTCCAGCCGAGCGTCATCTGATCGAAGAGGACGGCATTGAGCGTCTTGTCCGGGTTGATCTGAACGTCATAGAGCTGGTAGGCGACCAGGAGGCCGGCGACCGTGAGAGCCAGGGAGACCCCCATGTAGACCATGGTGCGCCGGCCCGTGCGCACCCGCGGCTCGCGCAGGATGGGGAGGCCGTTGCTGACGGCCTCGATCCCGGTGTAAGTACCGGCACCCATGCTGTAGGCCTTCAATAGGAGGGCCATGAGGCCGAACCAGCCGACCGACGCGCTCACCGCATGGACCTCCTGCGACGTGGCCGTCGCGATATGGGCGAGGCCCGAGGAATGCGCGATCATCGCGTAGACGATCACAAAGATGTGCGTGACGACGAATACGCCGAAGATGGGCACCCAGATCACGACCGACTCCTTGACGCCGCGCAGGTTTATCATCGTCAGCCCGATCACGCCCGCGATGGCGAAGGCGAGTTTCACGTGCTGGGCCGAGTCGGGAAAAAGGCTGAAAAGGGCGTCCGATCCGCTGGCGACCGATATCGTGACGGTCAGGACATAGTCGATCAGGAGCGCGCAGCCCGAGACGACGCCGGCCGCAGGGGAGAGGAGCTTGCTCGCGACCAGGTAGCCGCCGCCGCCGGTCGGGAAGAGAGAGATGATCTGCGAATAGCTCGCGCAGATCGCCACGATCGTCACCACCGAGGCCAACGCGACAAACAGGCTCAGGTGGGTGAACCCGCCGAGCGCCTTGAACGTCTCCTCCGGGCCGTAGCACGAGGACGAGAGGCCGTCGGCGCCAAGCCCCACCCAGGCGAATACGGCGATCAGCGAGATGCTGTGAAATAGGTTGCGGTCCGTGAGGGACTTCTCACGGCCAAACAGGATCGATTTTAGGGACATTCGGCAGATTTCCCCGGCCGCAGCTGGAGGAGCGTAGGCATCCGAGGACCGTGGGACGATGTGAAGTGGCGGGTTACGGGCAAGGAAGACGTGGCGGGGCTTATTGTAACCAGGTACCGCATAATATGTACCATAATTTTAATGATTTCTAAATGAATGGACCACCGCTTGACAGCCGGGGCTGCGGACCCCTAATTCGAGGCTCCGTATGGAGGCAGCCCTAGATCAGCCGGTGCTCGTCCTAAACCGCCTATGGCAGGCGGTTAATGTCATCGGCGCGCGGCGCGCCTTCGGGCTCCTCGCCCGGGGCCACGCCCACGTCGTCCACCAGCAGGAGGACGATTTCAGGATGTTCTCGATGATGGACTGGATCGATTTCTCGGAGGATCATCCTACCGCGGTCGAGCTTGAGATGGTCCATACGCCGACCCGGACGATCCGGCTGCCGCGCGTGATCCTTCTGACTTTTTTCGACAAGCTTCCTTGTAAGGAACTCAAGCTGACCCGCAACAACGTGTTCGAGCGGGACAAGAATTCCTGCCAGTATTGCTCGCGCGTCTTTCCCCGGGAGCAGCTCAACCTGGATCATGTGATTCCCCGCGACTACGGCGGGAAGACCACCTGGGAGAACATCGTCTGCTCCTGTATCAAGTGCAATACGCGCAAGGCGAACCGGCTGCCTCACGAGGCCGGCATGCGCCTCATCCGCAAGCCCTCCCGCCCGAAATGGAGGCCCGTCATTTCCATGGTTCTGGGCACCCAGCACCGCGAGATGTGGAAGGACTTCCTCGACATCGCCTATTGGAACGTCGAATTGGAGGAGTGATCGCGCGCTAGCTCCGCGCGAGCGGCAGCGTGATCCGGAAGGTTGTCCCCGCCGGGCTCGAATTCACGAGCTGGATGTCTCCATTGTGCCCCAGGAGGACGCGCTTGGCTATCGCCAGGCCGAGCCCGGTGCCGTCGGGGCGTCCGGTCAGGAAGGAGTCGAAGATCCTTTCGCGAATGACGTCCGGGATGCCGAGGCCCGTGTCCGACACCTCCAGGACGGCGGCGCCTCCCTGCTCCCTTGGCTCCTGCGAAAGCCGGATCGTGATCTCTCCGCCGTCCGGCATCGCCTGCATGGAGTTGATCAGGAGGTTGAGGAGCACCTGTTGAAGCTGGCCCTTGTGGCCCTCGACAACGACCGGCTGCTGCGGCGGCTCAAAGGACACGCGGATGTTGTTCTGCGCGAGCTTGAGCCTGACCAGCACGAGCGTGTCGGTGACGATCTCGGCTGCCTGGTGGCGGGAGTGAAGGCTCGTGGGCGCCTTTGCAAAGTTCAGGACGCGGCCCACAATGGATTCGAGCTGGTCGAGCTTTTCGCCGATGACGCGGATGTCGGTCCGCCTCGGATCGCCTTCGGCGAACTCGAGGCCCAACCCGCCGTGGAGAAGCTTGATCACGGTGAGCGGGTTGCGGATTTCATGGGCGATCTCGGCGGCGAGGAGCCCGAGCATCGTCAGGCGCTCGTTCTTCCTGAGCGACTCCTCGCTCATGAACACCCGGGAATAGAGGCGCGAGTTCTGGAGGGCGACGGCGCCCAGGCTCGTGAGCGCACTGCAGAGGCGCTTCTCATCGTTGTCGAACACCCGCTTGCGGTCGGTGAAGCAGGTGAGGACGCCCATCACCTCGCCCTCAAAAAGCATCGGGACGGCGATGACCGAGCGAAGCGCCGGGTCGCGCGGGAGGTCCAGGAGGTCGTGGAACTCCGGCGACTGGATATTGGGATAGGACACGGGCTTGCGCGTGCGCACGGCCGACGCGCAAAGGCAGGAGCGCAGCGGCAGGTCGCCCTCGGGAGAAAGCGCCCCCGGCTCCCCGCGGTAGGACGCGAGCCTCAGGCTCGACGTCCCATAATCGAAGAGGAAGAACGCGCAGGCCTTCGCCTGCATCATGGCCTGCGCGTCCCGGGTGAGCGTGTCAAAGAGCTCACGCTGCTCCAGCTTGCCCACGAGGGCCTGGCCGGTGGCGATCAATGCCTCGAGCTGTCGCGCCTTCCCGCGCAGATGGCGCAGCTCCCAAAGGCGGTTGAGGACGAGCGCCGCCGTGTCAGCGAGCCGGACCAACAGCGCGAGGTCGCCGGCGCCGTAGCGTCCCGCCTCGGTGTGATTCAGCGCCACCACGCCGAGCACGTGCCCATTGGGGAGCAGGATGGGGGCCGCCATCTCGCAGCGCGTGTCGCGCAGCATCGGCCGGCTTCGGACGTCCGCGTGGGAGTCGGGGACCAGAAGCGGCTTGGCGTGCCAGGCGACCCAACCGGGAACGCCCTGGCCCGGGGCGAACGACGCGTCCGCGTCCGGCGGCAGGCCCTGGTTCGCCTCAATCTCGAGCCTGCCGGATTCCGGATTCTGAAAGGCGACCAACCCGCTCCGGACCTCGAAAATTTGCGAGACGACCTTCAGAAACTCCCGGGTGGCCACCCCGGGGTCGTCCGTGCCCGACGCAAGGGACGAGATGGCGTATAGCGCCGCCAGTTCGGCTTCTTCGGTCATGCGACAAGTCGTGCACGCGCCGGGTGCGCGCGCAAGGGATTATGCTGCCGGGTCCCGGGACAACCAGCGGCTCAGGCGGTCTCGGCGACCGGAACACTGGCCGGGGTGATCACCTCGTTCAGGGCGGCCCGCAGCTTCTGAAGCCTTTCCGTGTCCTCGATAGGCTCATGGTTTGCGCTTTCGATGTAAAAAGTGTCGATCGCGACGCCGCGCTCGGTCCCGATCCTGGCGAAGGTGATGTCGAATCCAAAATCGGAGATTGCCTTTGCCAGCCGATAAAGGAGTCCGATCTGGTCGCGGGCCTGGACCTCGACAATCGTCCTCTGCATCGAAATCTCGTGGTAGACATCCACGGTGGGGGGAAAGGAGCTCTGAAGGGTTTCGCCACTCCTCGTCGACAGGTACCGGGTTGCGGCAATCTTTTTCGCCTGCGCTACGATGTCCGGGTAGAGGTCCGAATTTGAGACCAGGGCGGACTCGATGATCTTCGCGAAGGACTCATGGGCGGAACTGTTCTGGACCACGCCGCGTCCCGGTTCGACGACGTAAAACGTGTCGATCGCGATGTGGTCGGTCCTAGATATGACCTTGGCGCCCAGAATGTTAAGGCCCGCGACGCTGAATGCGCCGGCCAGCTTGTAGAACAGCCCGGCGCGGTCCCAGGTGACGACGTTGACGACCGTGAGGGAGCGGTTGAGGTCGTCCTTCCAGTCGATCACCGGCTTCAGCGAGCCCACCGACTCGGTCGACGAAATCGACTTTAGCAGCTTGTTCACCATCTGGATATGGAGGGTGATTTCGCTCGAATCCGTGAGGATAAAATAGCGGTCGGGAAGCAGGCTGAAATGCGCCGCAATCTCGTCGTTGCTTATGCCTGGGATACGTTTGGCGATAAGTTCCTGTTCGGTCATTTTTCGTTTTTCCTCAAAGCTTGCGTCAACAGCGGCTCCGAGCCTCAGGCGTTCAAGCGTGTTCCGATATAACGTGGTGTGTAAAGTGTCCTTATAGCTATTCCACAGGTCCGAGGACGTCCCCCGGGCGTCGCAGAACGTGTGAATATACAGGAAGCGCAGGCGCTCCTGGTCGCCGACCAATTCTGCAAAGCTCGCGGACGTCTTGGGATCATCTACGTCTCGCTTCTGCCAGAATCGTGCCATCGCGAGATGATTCTTTATCACAAATGAAACTAGTGCCTGACCCCTGGGCGATACCCTGAGGCGCTCCAGGGTGGGCCCCACCAGGCGGACCCCGGATTCCGAGTGGTTTTTGATGCCCACGGCCTTGCCGATGTCGTGAAGAAGGAGCGTCAGGTAGATCAGGGCCGGATCTTCCACCTCGTGGGCGGCGGCCCGGTACTTGACCTTGATCGGGTCGGCCTCGGTGAAGACCAAATCAAGTTCATTTATCGCATTAAGTGTATGGATGTCAGCAGTATATCTATGATAGAATTCGTGCTGAACCAGGCAAGTCAGGGCGTCAAATTCCGGGATGTATCTGCCGAGAACCCCCAGCTCGTGCATTTTCGAGAGGACGGCAAAGACCCCCCCCGACTCGGAAAGGATCGCTCGGAATGCGGTGGCGGCGTCCTCCGATCGGAAGATGTCCGCCATCAGGGGGAGCGACTCGCGGATCAACTGGGTTAGGTTGAAATCCAGCGTGCAGTCGAGCAGCTGGCAATGCCGGAAGACGCGGATGAGCCGCGCCGGATCCTCCTGGAACACGGTTTTGGACTCCGCGGCAAGCTCCTCGCCGCGAACGACAAAGCCGTCCATTCGCTTGGCCCGGCGAAGGCGGGCTATCTTGAGGGCCTCCCGGATCGGTATCTTGGCCCCGGTCGACTTCCTGCCGATGGCAAGGGCGAGCCGGCTCTCAACGTTCTTCGACGTCTGGTAGATGGTCTGGGCCGCCCGGTAATAATCCTGCATGAAGCGCTCGACGCGGTCGAGCAGCGCGGGCTGGGTGTGCCCCAGGCTCAGGGCCACGCGCGCCTGGGAGTCCAGGTTCAAGGTGTCGGTTGGGCGCACACTCTGAAAATGCAGCTCGTTGCGGACGCGCAGCAGGAAGTCGTAGGCTTGGCTGAAGTTGTGGACTTCGGCCGTGGTGAGGTGCCCCTCGTCGGCCAGCTCCTCAATATGCGTTATTCCGAGCTTCACGCGGGCCATCCAGAGCGTGTTCTGGTAGTCCCTGAGCCCACCGACCCCGTTCTTTATGTCGGGCTCTTGGTTGAAGACCGTGTCGCCGAATTTGGCGCGCCTGTTGGACTGGTCCTCCAGGCGGGCCAGGATGTAGCCTTTCGGGTCGTCCGTTGTGTAGAAGTTCCTGTAGGCGAGGAGGAAGGAGTCGCAAAGGGCCGTGGAGCCGGCCACGTAGCGCGCCTCGAGGAGGGCCGTCATGGTCTGGATTTCCTTCCTGGCCTGGACGAACACCTCCTCAACGGTGCGCGTGGAATGGCCGACTTTCAGGCCGCAGTCCCACAGGGGGTAGAGGACCTCCTGGGTGAGATGGGCCTGGAACGGCTGGACGACCGCCGGCTTGGATTTCGTCGGGTAAAGGAACATCACGTCGACGTCGCTCCACGGGGCCAGTTCGCTGCGGCCATACCCGCCTAGGGCCATCATCGAGACCGCCGCCGGCATGGGGCCCTGGGTGCTGGCAAACAGCTCGATCGCATGCTCGAAGAGCCTGGAGATCAGGACGTCGATGATCGCGGAACGGCCGTGTTCGATCTCCAGTCCGGATTCGCCCTCGTCGTGGCGCACCCTGAGCTCCGCCATGGCCTCCTTCAGGAAACCCTTGCACGCTGCTATCCGGTCGGGGCCCCCCATGTCGGGGGCGAACGCAGGCAGCGCGCGTGCGAGTTCGTCGGGGGTTTGGGCCATGTAAGGAGTCCATTGAACGCTGCCCGGGGCAGGATTCAACCCTTGCGTGCGGGGACCCGGCGGCCCGCACCCTGGACTTGCCTGCACAGGGGCCTGCCGGTTTGCTGTCAGGCTTCCATGTGCGAGATCACCAAGAGCTATGAGCCGCGCGAAGTCGAAAAGAAGTGGTATGCGTCGTGGCTGGAAGCGGGCGCCTTCGCGGGCAAGGCGTCTGCGGGGCGCGCGCCTTACTCGATCGTCATGCCCCCGCCCAACGTCACGGGCGTCCTCACGATGGGCCACGTGCTCAACAACACGCTCCAGGATATCCTGGTGCGGCGTGCGCGTCTCGAGGGCCGTTCGGCCCTCTGGGTGCCGGGACTGGACCACGCCGGCATCGCGACCCAGACGGTCGTCGAGCGCGAGATGCGCAAGCGCAAGAAGACGCGCCACGACTTCGGGCGGGAGAAATTTGTCGAGCAGGTGTGGGAATGGCGCCGGGAAAAGGGGGGCAAGATCCTCGAGCAGCTCCAGAGGCTCGGCGCCTCGTGCGACTGGGACCGCACCCAGTTCACGATGGATCCGGCCTATTCGAGGGCGGTCCTGACGGTCTTCACCGCGCTGTTTGAGCGGGGCCACATCTACCGGGGAAAACGGATGGTGAACTGGTGCCCCGCATCGCTGACGGCCCTCTCCGACGAGGAGGTGGTCATGAAGCCGACCCACGGCACCCTCTTCAAGGTGCGCTACGAGCTTGCCGACTCCCCGGGCGAGTTCATCCAGGTGGCGACCACGAGGCCGGAGACCATTCCCGGGGACGTCGCCATCGCCGTCCACCCGGACGATCCGAGGTACACAGCCCTGGTGGGGCGCAGGGTCTGGCGTCCCCTCAACCGCGCCGAGATTCCGATCATCTCAGATTCCGCCGTGGACCCGAAATTCGGCTCCGGCGCCCTGAAGATCACTCCCGCCCACGACAAGGTCGACCATGAGATCGGCCTGCGCCACCGGCTCCCCGTCCTGGACATCCTCAATGCCGACGCGACGCTCAACGCCCTAGCCGGGCCGGAGCTCGCCGGCATGGAGCGCTTTGCCGCGCGGAAAAGGGCCGCAGAGCTCCTTGAGGCCTCGGGCGCGCTCCTTGGCAAGGAGGCCTACCAGAACAACGTGGGCTATTCCGAACGGGCCGACGTGCCGATCGAGCCAAGGCTCACCTGGCAGTGGTGGCTGCGGTATCCCCGCGTCGAGGAGGCCAAGTCGGCCGTGCGCGACGGCCAGATCCGATTCCACCCGGAGCGCTGGTCCAAGGTCTACCTCCACTGGCTCGAGAACATCCAGGACTGGTGCATAAGCCGGCAGCTCTGGTGGGGCCACCGGATTCCCGTCTGGTACCGGAAGGGCCTCGACCGGGACCTCCTCACGGAAGCGGACCTGAAGGATCCGGCGAAGGTCCATGTCTCGCTCGAGGGGCCGCCAGACCCGGAAAACTGGGTTCAGGAGGACGATGTCCTCGACACCTGGGCCTCCTCCTGGCTCTGGCCCTTCGCCACGTTGGGCTGGCCCGTTCCCGGACGGATGGAGGCCGAGGGCTTCGAGCAGTTTTATCCGACGAGCACCCTCGTCACGGGCCCGGACATCATCTTTTTCTGGGTGGCGCGCATGATCATGGCCGGGCTCGAGTTCGTCCGGCCCGGCGAGCCGATTGAGCGGAGGATCCCCTTTAGGGATGTCTATTTCACGGGCATCATCCGCGACGCCCAGGGCCGCAAGATGTCGAAATCGCTCGGGAATTCGCCCGATCCGATCGACCTGATCGATATCTACGGGGCCGACGGCCTCAGGTTTGGGATCGTCTCGACGGCGCCCCAGGGCCAGGATATCCGGTTTCAGGAGGAGCGGATCGAGGGGGGCAAGAATTTCTGCAACAAACTCTGGAACGCCTGCCGCTTCCGGCAGATGAGCGGGCCCGCCGGCGACAATTCGTCTCCGAGGGCGATCCTCGCGCGGATCAATCCGGCAAAATTCGACGCCGACGACCACGCCGTCCTCGACCGGCTCCTCGCCACCACCCGCGAGGTCGACCGCTGCTTCGCGGCCTTCGAGTTCAGTGCGGCCACCCAGGCGCTCTATGGATTTTTCTGGAACGATTTCTGCGACTGGTATGTCGAGGTCTCGAAGTCGAAGCTCCAGTCCGACGACACGCGCGACAACTGCCTCGCGATCCAGGACCTGGTGCTCAGGCAGACGCTGCTTTTGCTCCATCCGGTCATTCCGTTCATTACGGAGGAGCTCTGGTCGCTCCTTGGCTACAGCGGGTCCGGCGGAGCGTTGATCCAGGACGGCGTCCTCGAGAATGCCTCGCACTGCGCGACCGCGCTCGGCGTCCTGGGCGCAATGCCGCAACGGGCCGAGGCCGCAACGGTCGAGAGGATGAAGCTCTTTGTCTCCCGGGCCCGGGCCCTCAAAGCGGACCACAACCTTGCCAGCCGCCGCGACGTGAGATTTTTCCTGATCGCAGGCGACGAGGCGTGGTCGATCGTCCACGCGAACCTCGCCAAGCTCACCCGAATGGCCGGGGCGGCGGAGATCATCCGCCGGGAGTCGGTTGACGGCGCGCCGGCGACGGTGACGGCGCTCGGCACGCTCTATCTGGACCTTGCCAGCTCGGTCGACGTCGCGGCCGAAAGCGTCCGGATGAGGAAGGAGATCGAGGCGCTGGCCGGGCATATCGCGGGCACCGAGGCGCGCCTTGCGAACCCGGCCTTCGTCAGCAAGGCGCCTGCGGCCGTGTTGGAGGGAGCCCGGCGCCAGCTTGCCGACCAGCAGGCGAAGCGCGCCGAGCTTGAGCGCTTGCTCAAATCCCTGGGCTCGACCTGACTTCCATTATGGGCTCTCCGATTCGGATTCTCGCCATGGCGGGCAGCGCGCGCCGGGAATCGTTCAACCGGAGGTTCTTGGCCGTCGCTGTGGGGGAGGCGCGGTCAGCGGGCTGCGAGGTCGCGGTCGCGGACCTGGGCGAGCTCGCGCTGCCCCTCTACAACGGGGACCTCGAGGAGTCCGGGGGGATGCCGCCCGGAGCTCTGAGGCTTGCCGGGCTCGTTGCCTCGCACCAGGCGCTCCTCGTCGCTTCGCCCGAGTACAACTCGATGCCGAGCCCGCTCCTTAAGAACGCCCTCGACTGGTGCAGCAGGGCCGAACCGAACCCGTTTGAGGGCCGGGTGGCCGCGGTCATGTCCGCGTCCCCCGGCCCGTTTGGCGGAATCGGCTCCCTGAGGCTGGCGCAGCAGCTCCTCCTGAAGCTCGGCTGCCACGTCGTGCCCGGACAGTGCGTCCTTCCGCACGCAGACAAGGCGTTCGACCCTGAGGGACGCCTGGCGAACCCGCGCACCCGGGAGTCCGTGAGGACCCTCGTGGCCGACCTCGCCCGGATCGCCGCCCGGATGGCCTCATGAGGATCCCCGCGGGCCATAAGCCGTATGCGGGCTTGCCCGCGGGGTCGGCCATCCCCTTAAATTCTCCCCCCAAATGAAGAAAGCCCTCATCACAGGAATCACTGGCCAGGACGGCTCCTATCTGGCCGAGCTTTTGCTCGAAAAGGGCTACGAGGTCCACGGCATCATCCGCCGGGCTTCGACCTTCAACACGAGCCGGATCGACCACCTCTACAGCGATCCCCACGTAAATGGGGTGAGGCTCTTCCTGCACTACGGCGACCTTGCGGACTCGGTCCAGATGGTGAAGCTCCTCTATGAGCTCCAGCCCGACGAGATCTACAACCTCGGAGCTCAGTCGCACGTGCGGGTGTCGTTCGACATCCCCGAGTACACGGGCGACGTCGACGGCCTCGGTGCCCAGAGGATCCTCGAGGCGATTCGCGAGGCGGGTCTCGTGAAGAAGGTCCGCTATTACCAGGCATCCTCTTCCGAGATGTACGGCAAGGTCCAGCAGGTGCCCCAGACCGAAAAGACGCCGTTCTGGCCGCGCTCGCCCTACGGGTGCGCCAAGGCCTACGCCTACTACCTGACCGTCAATTACCGCGAGAGCTACAATCTTCACGCGAGCAACGGGATCCTCTTCAATCACGAGTCGCCCCGGCGCGGCGAGACGTTCGTGACGCGCAAAATCACGAGGGCGGCGACCCGCATCAAGATGGGGCTCCAGGATTCGCTCTATCTTGGCAACCTCGACGCGCAGCGCGACTGGGGATACGCCAAGGAGTACGTCGAGATGATGTGGATCATGCTCCAGCAGGAGAAGCCCGACGACTACGTCGTTGCGACCAATGAGACCCACAGCGTGCGGGACTTCTGCAGGGAGGCGTTCGGCCACCTGGGCCTCGATTGGGAAAAGTACGTGAAGCACGACTCCCGCTATGAGCGCCCCGCCGAGGTGGAACTCCTGATCGGGGACCCGGCGAAGGCCGCCCGCCAGCTTGGCTGGAAGCCGGGAGTCCGGTTCAAGGAACTCGTCAGGATCATGGTGGACCACGACCTTGACCTCGCCAAGCGCGAGTCCCAGATCGCCAAGCTCCCGCGTCCGTGACGAAGATCTTCATCGCGGGACACCGCGGCATGGTGGGTTCGGCGCTTGTCCGGCGATTCGGCAAGGAGCCCGGGATTGAGCTGCTCCTCAGGGACAGGTCCCAGCTCGACCTCACGAGCCAGTCGGCCGTCGGAGCGTTCCTTGCCGCCGAGAGGCCCGACATTGCGATCATCGCCGCGGCGAAGGTGGGGGGAATTCACGCGAACAGCACCTATCCCGCCGATTTCCTCCACGACAACCTCGCGATTGCGCTCAGCTCGGTCCACGGCGCCTACAGGGCCGGGGTGGGGCGCCTCCTCTACCTTGGCAGCTCGTGCATCTATCCGAAGCACGCCGCGCAGCCCATGACCGAGGAGAGCCTCCTGACCGGGCCCCTCGAGCCCACCAACGAGGCCTATGCGATCGCTAAGATAGCGGGCCTCAAGCTCTGCCAGTATTACAGGAAGCAGCACGGGGTCATGTTCCACTCGGCGATGCCGACGAACCTCTACGGCCCCTTCGACAACTACCACCCCAAGAATTCCCACGTGCTGCCTGCGCTCATCCGGCGCTTCGACGAGGCCCGCGAAGCGGGCACGCCCGAGGTCGTCGCCTGGGGTTCGGGCACCCCGAGGAGGGAATTTCTCCATGTGGACGACCTGGCCGACGCCTGCGCGTTTCTCCTGGAGCAGGACAATCCCCCGGACTGGATCAACGTCGGCACCGGAACGGATGTGACGATCCGCGAGCTTACGGAGATCGTCGCGCTCGAGACGGGGTTCCGGGGCCGGATTACCTGGGACGCCTCGATGCCCGACGGCACGCCCAGGAAGCTCCTGGACGTGTCGAGGCTGGCCGCGCTCGGTTGGAAGGCGAAGATCGGGCTGCGCGACGGCGTGGCGCGGGCCTATCAGAGCTTCCTGAAGGAGAAACAGGCGGGCGTGCTCCGCCTCTAGCCCCCTCGAACCGTGGCCGACAAAATCCCAGCAGTGCCGGCCGATGTCGAGGACGTGGGGCCCAAGAAGTCCTTCTGGGGCCACCTGGCCGACCTGAGGACGGCGCTGATCCGCTCCGCCGTCGTGATCGTGGTGGCCCTCGTCGTCTGCCTGCTGATCAGCCCCTGGATCGTGAAGGTGCTCGAGGAGCCGATGAGGCGCATGCACATGTTCGAGAAGCCGAAGCCGACGGTCTCCCTCCTGATAGGCGACACCCGACTGGGTCCGTTCGATGTGACCCGCGAGCAGTTCCCGGGCCTGCCGCCCGGGGAGGCGCCCCACGTCGTCTTCCGGGTCGGCGCGGCGCCGATGGGCAAGGAACAGGTCGCGACCCTCACCCTGGAGCCGGATCCCAAGGGCACGGATCCCCTCGAGGTGAGGCTCCACAACTTCAGCCCGGCCGAATCCTTCATGGTCGCCTTCCACGTCGCGCTTTTCGCGGCCCTGGCCGTGTCGTCGCCGTTCTGGATTTTCTTCATGGGGGGGTTCGTCCTGCCCGCGCTCAACCTGAGGGAGCGCAAGGTGATCTTCAGCTGGCTCGGCTGGTCGGCCTTCCTCTTTGTCGCCGGCGTACTGTCTACCTACTTCGTCCTCCTGCCGGTCGCCCTTCGGGCCTCGGTCCAGTATTCCGAGCTGCTGGGTTTTTCCGCCCAGGACTGGAGGGCGCAGGAGTACATCAATTTCGTCTGCAAGTTCATCTTCGGGATGGGCCTCGGCTTCCAGTTCCCGCTGATCGTGCTCTTCCTCGTGAAAATCGGCGTCCTCACCCACGAGCATTTGAAAAAGTACAGAAGGCACGTCGCGGTCCTCTCACTGATCCTGGGCGCCGTCCTGACTACGCCGGAGGTCGTGACCCAGGTGGCGATGGCCATACCCCTCTACCTGCTCTACGAGGTCTGCATCTGGATCGCCTGGTATTGGGAGCGAAAGAAGAAGAAGGCCGCGCCAGCCTAGGGCCCCCGCGACCGGGGAGGCCCTTTAGCGGTCGACGGCCTGCATTGAATGCGCCGGGTAGCGCTCGCCGGCCGTTAGTCCCGGAGGAAGCACGGCGTCTATCTGGCTGAGGTCCGCCCGGGTCAGATGGACGCTGAGCGCCCCGAGGTTCTCATCAAGGTATTTGGCCCGCTTCGTGCCCGGTATCGGAACGATGTCGCCGCCCTGGGCGATCACCCATGCGAGCGCCAGCTGGCTCGGCGTGCATCCCTTGGCCCTGGCCAGCGCCTCCACCTGGTTCACGAGCTCCAGGTTTTTCCGGAAATTGTCACCCTGGAATCGCGGTGAATTTCGCCGGTAGTCGTCCGCCGGCAGGTCCGCCGCGGTCTTGATCCGGCCGGTCAGGAATCCGCGCCCGAGGGGGCTGTAGGCGACGAAACCGATGCCGAGCTCGCGGACCGTGCCCAGGATCTTTTCCTCCGGATCGCGGCTCCAGAGCGAGTACTCCGTCTGGAGCGCGGCGATCGGATGCACGGAGGCGGCGCGGCGGATCGTGGCAGGAGCCGCCTCGGAGAGCCCCAGGAAGCGCACCTTTCCTGCGTTCACCAGGGCGGCCATCGCGCCGACGGTCTCCTCAATGGGGACGTTCGGGTCGACCCGGTGCTGATAGTAGAGGTCGATCACGTCGACCTTCAGCCTGGACAGGCTCGCGTCGCAGGCCTCCCGGACGTACTTCGGATCGCCGCGCACCCCGAGAAATTCGCCCTTGGGGCCCCGCACGTTGCCAAACTTTGTGGCCAGGACAACCTTGTCCCTGCGTCCCGCTATCGCCCGGCCGACGAGCTCCTCGTTCCTGAAGGGACCGTACATATCCGCCGTGTCGAGGAAGTTGCCCCCGGTATCGAGGTAGCGGTGGATGACCCGGACCGACTCGGCATCGTCCATCAGCTTCGGACCGTAGAATTCGCTCATACCCATGCAGCCGAGGCCGATCGCCGAGACGCGCAGGCCGCCCTTACCGAGTCTTTGTTCAATCATGATGGAAAATGGTTTTGCCCGAAAGCCTACCGCACAGTCCGCGCACCTGCAAGAGGCGCCGCCCCGCTCCCCGGATTGCCCACCTTGTCCGCTTGCGGTCGGGCCCGAGGCGGGTTTAAGTCCACCCTCCAACATGATCTCCCCCGAAACCCTCAGCCACGTAGAGAATATCAAGAAGCGAGCCGGCCACCTGTGGAGGTTTCTTTGACGTCGACCAAAAGCGGCGCGAAATAGAGGCATCCGAGGCCCAGATGGGCGACCCGCAGTTCTGGGGAAACAACGAGCGGGCCCAGAAGCACATAGCGAAGCTGAACACGCTGAAGCGGGCGATTCTTCCCGTCATCGCGTTCCAGGCGAAGGTCGATGATATCGACGTCATGGTCGAGCTCGTCGAGGCATCGGACCCCGCCGAGCGCGAGGGCCACGAGAAGGAGCTCGAGCATTCCGTCGCGGCCATGGGAGAGGAGCTCGACAAGCTCGAAATCGCCTCGTTCCTCACGGGCCAGTTCGACCGGAATAACGCCTACCTGTCGATCCAGGCCGGGGCGGGCGGGACGGAATCCTGCGACTGGGCCGACATGCTCTTCCGCATGTACAACCGCTGGGCCGAGCGGCGCGGCTTCGAGGTCGAGGTCCAGGACGTGCTCTCCGGCGACCAGGCCGGAATCACCAAGGCGACCCTCGTGCTCAAGGGAGAGAACGCGTACGGCTACGCGAAGGCCGAGCGCGGGGTGCACCGCCTCGTGCGGATCAGCCCGTTTGACTCGAACAAGCGGCGCCACACCTCGTTCTGCGCCGTCGATGTCGTCGCCGAGATCAACGAGGAGATCGAGATTGAGATTCCGGAGAGCGAGATTCGGGTCGACGTGTACCGCTCCTCGGGCAAGGGGGGGCAAGGCGTCAACACCACCGATTCGGCTGTCCGCGTCACCCACATCCCCACGGGCATCGTCGTCGTGTGCCAGAACGAGCGCTCCCAGATAAAGAACAGGGCGAGCGCGATGAGCGTCCTGAAGTCGCGTCTCTATGAGAAGAAGCTCGACGAGCAGAGGAGCGAGATGGAGCGCTTCTACGGCGAAAAGGGTGAGATCGGCTGGGGCAGCCAGATCCGAAGCTATGTGCTCCAGCCCTACCAGATGGTGAAGGACCTGCGGACGGGCTACAGCACGAGCGACACGCAGGGCGTCCTCGACGGGAAGCTGGACCCGTTCATCACGGCGTGGCTGCGCGCCGGCAGTCCCCGGCACCGGAACAAGGACATTCAGATCGACGACTAGCGCCGCGACCGATGCCGACACTCGAATTCCAGGCCCTGAAGTCAGCTTTTGCCTCCCAGTCCCTTTTCGAGGACAAGACCTGGCGCCTCTCTCCCTACGCCTGGCCGATCCTGGGCGCCCAGGCCCAGGAGCTCGAGGCCATCGGTTCGGCCTGCCTCGAGTTCCACCAGGCCCTCGAGACGCTTTACCTCCGCTCCGCCTCGGGCAAGAACCTCCTGCGCAACAAGCCGCTCCTCGCGCCCTGGGTCGCCGACTACCTCGAGCGCGGCAAGCCCGAGATGCTGGTCGCGCATGGGCGCGACCCCAGAAACCGCGGAATGTTTCCAACGGTGCTGCGCCCCGACCTGCTGCTCACCGACGAGGGTTTCGTGATGACCGAGCTCGACTCGGTGCCGGGTGGCATCGGCCTCACGGCCTTCCTGAACCGCCTCTACCGGGAAAGCGACGGCGTGCTGGGGGCCGACGACGCGATGATCCGGAATTTCCACGCATCGCTCGCCGCGCTCAGGCCCGATATCCGCAACCCCCTGATTGCGCTCGTCGTCAGCGACGAGGCCGCCACCTACCGCCCCGAGATGGAGTGGCTGGCGCACCAGATGCAGATCTCGGGCCAGCGGGTGTTCTGCATGAAGCCCGAGGCCCTGTTCCCCCTCGGGGGGTCGCTCTTCTTCGACATCGAGGGCAATCCCGAAAAGATCGACATCATCTACAGGTTTTTCGAGCTGTTCGACCTCGCGAGCATCAAGACGGCTCCGTACATCTTCGAGGCCTGGGCCTCCGGGGAGGTCGCGATCGCCCCTCCGATGCGGTCCTTTCAGGAGGAGAAGCTGGCATTCGGGCTCTTCCATCACCATCTGCTTCAGGACTTCTGGTCGGAGTCGCTGAGCGCCAGGTCGCTGAAGACCCTCAGGCCGCTGATTCCGCCCACTTGGGTCATGGATCCGGCGCCCCTCCCTCCGGGGGCCGTCCTGGACGGTCCCCGGGCCGGCGGACGTGCGCTAGGCTCCTGGCGGGACCTCGTGTCTGCCTCGCAGAAGGAGCGGGATCTGATCATCAAGATCAGCGGATTCCACGAGACCTCTTGGGGGGCACGAAGCGTGGTGCTGGGAAGCGACTGCTCGCGCGAGGAGTGGCAGCTCGGCGTCGAACGCGCGCTCGACCTGGCTCCGACGAACCTCCACGTTCTCCAGGCCTACAAGAAGCCGCGCAGGGTGCGCCACCAGGTCTATGAGGCCGCTGAGCCCCACGAGGCGCGCGAGGTGGACGGGCGCCTGAGGCTGTGCCCCTATTATTTTGTGGTCGACGGAAAGGCGCGGCTTTCGGGCGCGCTCGCCACGTTCTGCCCTCCCGACAAGAAGATCATACACGGAATGCAGGACGCGGCGCTCCTGCCGACGCGCGTCAAATCCGCCTAAAATCCCGACTCAGCCCTTTGGCGCCTGCGCCTGGATGTCCGAGAGGCGCTTCTCAATCTCGTCCTCCTTGAGGACCAGGTCCTGCTCGATCTTCTTGCGGTCGTTGCTGGTGATGATGCTCAGGTTCGCCGCGTCCCTAACGACATTGGCGGGCAACATCAGGAGCCGGGTCACGATGCCCTGGTCCTTGAAGGTGCTGATGTAGAGAGCGGTCAACTCGTGGTTGAGCTTCAGCGCGTCTGCCGCGGCGGCCTGTGTTTCCATCAGATTGTTGTTCAGCTTCTGGTTGCGGGCCATTTCAGACGTAAGGGCCACGCCGACCTGGTCGGAGATCCTCTGACTGTACTTCTCGATGGACGAACGGGTGAGGTTCTGGTCGTTAGCCATCTCCGTGAGAATCGGCTGGATCTTGAGCACGAGCCGCGAGGACACCTTGTCGACCTGCTCGTTCTGCATCTTCTCGGCCTCCTCCGGGCTCTTCGGCAGCGGGTTATAGGGCTGCACCTTCTTTGCGATCGCCTCGGCAAGCGCGTCCATGCGTTCGCCATTGAGCTTCTGAATCTCCTCGTCGGTGCGGAACATGTCCGCCTCGCGCTTCGAAATGGCGTCCTTCAGCATCTTGTTCGTCGCCTCAATATTGCGCCGATTTTCCTCAGCCGACGCCTTCAGGGCCTCGTTCTGCTCGCGAAGCGGCGTCAGTTCCGCCTCCTGCTTTGCGGCCATTTCGGCGACCGTTTGCGTGTGCATCCAAAAGGCCGCTCCAGAGATCAGGACGGCCGTCAAAATAATCGCGGGTAACTGTTCTTTGAGTTTAGGCCACATGTTAGGGATGGGTAAGTAACTTCAGCTTAGGGTTAAGGGTAACCACGAATGCCAAACAAATGCAATGCCGTGCTGAATGCAGGTTTTGCGGTTGTTTTTTACAATCTTGGCCGCACGTTGGCCCCATATATGAGCCTCAACCGGAGCGAACAGCTTCTTTATGATTATATTCAGCAGCACCGGGAGGAGAGACAGTTTTGGCAGGATAAGGTTCAGGCAATTGTCATCGGATCGGCTGAGCTCCCTTCGGCCTCCGCGCGCCTCGATTCCGAGCTTTGGCGATATTTTGGCGAAAGGAGCTCGGTGGTTCCTTCCTTCGCCAGCGCGGTGCATGGATTGGGTCACAAGCGTTTGAGTATGAAGAATCTGGCTGAGTTTCTCATCCGGGTTTGGACGGAGCCAAAACCCCGTAAGCCGGCCGCATAGGATTCGACCCTCCGTTGAGGCCTCCGATTGGATCATAATATAATAATATTATGAACACGGGTTTATAGATTTTAATCTCGAATAGTGAAACCGTTGGCTGGCGTGCGCGTCTCGCCTATCGGATCAAGGCACGATTACGGAAAATGCCGGAGCGTGTCGTTAAGGGTAAATTAGGGTAAGCAAGCATAGTGAACGGGCCGCCAAGGGTAGGCGGCCCGTTTCTATTCTGGGGTCCTCCGCATGCAAGACGCGCCACGCCTGCGCCCAATCCCCTTCGGGGTCCGGCCCCCGCCGAGCCCCTCAGAATCCCTCCCCGATGAACCGCTTTGAGAAATGATGCGGATGGTCGTGGAAATCCGCGGCCTTGCCCGTCGGATTCACGAGGCCCGCCCTTATCGAGAAATCCCCAAAGCGTTCGCCCGGGTTCCTCTCCTGGGCATAGCGCCTGAGCAGGGTACGCACCAGCGGGATGATCTCAGCCGTCGGGACGGCCGATCTAAAGAGAACATTCATGCGCGAGCCGTTAAACGCGGCCCCGAGGTACATGTTGTACTTTCCCGGGGCCTTCCCCACGAATCCGATTTCAGCAAGGAAAGGGCGTCCGCAGCCATTTGGGCAGCCCGTCATGCGGATGACGATGGCGTCGTCCCTGAGCCCGGCGGCCTCAACCTCGCCCTCGATCTCCGTCACCAGTTCGGGCAGATAACGCTCGCTTTCCGCGAGAGCGAGTCCGCACGTCGGAAGCGCGACGCATGCCATCGAGTTGAGCCTCAGGCCGCTCGCGCGGTTGGCCGTGTCAAGGATGTGCTCCTTGAGCAGGGCCTCGATCCGCGGCCGGTCGGCCGGGGCGACGCTTGCGATCATCAGGTGCTGGTTGGGCGTGAGCCTGAAATCGCCCCGGTGGACCGTCGCGATCTCGCGGAGCGCCTTCTTCGCGGCGCCCTTCACGCGGCCGTTCTCGATGAAGAGGGTGAAATGGGAGTCGCCGTTCGGTCCCTCCGTCCAGCCGTATCGGTCGCCCGTGTCCGTGAATTCGAAGCGGCGCGGCGAACCAAGCTCCCAACCGAGCCGCCTATCGACCTCCTCCCGAATCCAGACCAGGCCGCGGTCCGCGACCGTGTACTTGAAGCGCGCGTGCTTCCTGTCGGTGCGGTCGCCATAGTCGCGCTGGACCGTGACGATCTTCTCGGCGACCTCGACGACCTGGTCCGGCCGGCAGAAACCGAGCACATCGGCGAGCCGAGGGTAGGTCTCCACCTGGTTGTGGGACATCCCCATGCCTCCGCCCACCGTGACGTTGAACCCCGACAGCCTGCCCTCGTCGTCGGCAATCGCGATGAATCCGAGGTCGTGGGCGTACACATCGACGTCGTTGCTCGGCGGAATCGCAAAGACGATCTTGAACTTCCTTGGCAGGTAGGTCTTCCCGTAGATCGGCTCCTCGTCCTCCTTGGGCTGCCCGCCTGCGACGAGGGTGTCGTCAATCCACAGCTCATGGTAGGCCCCCGTTTGGGGCGACAGGTGTTTTGCGACGGCCCTCGCGATCCCGAGGGTCTCTGCATGGAGATGCGAGAGGTACGGATTCGGGTTGCACATCACATTTCGGACGACATCGCCGCACGCGGCGAGGGTGTCCAGAAGGATCCGGTTCACCTCCCGGATCGCGGGCCGGAGCCTGCCCTTGAGGACCCCGTGGAGCTGAAACGACTGCCGGTTCGTGATCTTGAGGGTTCCGTTGCCGTGCGAATCCGCGAGCGCATCCATCGCCAGCCACTGCTGCGGCGTGCACACGCCGCCGGGGACCCGGATCCGGGCCATGAAGATGTAAGCCTTGTCCTTTCCTTCCTTCCTGCGCTGGGCGCGCAGGTCGCGGTCGTCCTGAGGGTAAACGCCGTGGAATTTCGTGAGCTGGGCGCTGTCCTCCGAGATGGTCTCGGAGGACGCATCCTCGAGGTCGCTCAGGATATGGCCGCGCAGGTAGTTGCTCTCCGCCTTGAGCTGCTCGTTCTTGTGGAGCGGCTTCGGTGTGTTTTCGGCGGGCGTGCTCATGGAAGAATCTCCACCTGGAGCGCCCTGACAAGGGCGCCTGCAAGGGCCTCGATCGCGAGGGGGTGCGACCCCACCAGTTCCGTGAAATGGCAGCGCAGGCCCGGTGCCAGCGCCTCGGCGCCCCGGGCGATCCTCTCGAGGTCGCCGCCGGGCCCAGCGTGGCGGCCCGGAAGGAGAAAAAGCGGCGCGATCAGCACGTCGCCGCGGTCGAAACCCCGGGCGCCCAGCGCTTCTGCGAGGAGGGGCCGGTTGAACTCGAAACCGGGTCCCTGGGGGGACTCCATGGACGCCGCCGATAGGGTGCCGATGCTTGCGCCGAGCTCCCTTGCCACCGCGTCCGCCACTCGGTTGCGGACTTCCGACGAGGATCGGGAGGGTCCGCCGTGGTCGACCACAATGACGTTGGGCCGGACGAGACCCTTTGCAGCCGAAGCCTGGCGGATTCGGTCGGAGACGATACGGGGAAGGACGTCGTCGGGAGTCAGCCCCCCGGTGAGGGCGTATTCGAATCCTGGGGTTTCCGCCCTGAGCGATTCCAGGTCCCTGCCTAGCGATGAACCGATGGCCCCCTGGGCGCTGATGAAGAAGGGCACAAGCAGGAACTCCCGCTCCCCCTCCAGCGTCCTGGCCTTGATCCAATTCGCCAGGGTCCAGGCGGGCTTGCCCCCCAAGGCGCTCGCCGGGATCCGTCCACTGTGCCTCCACGAGACCGCCTCGACCTCCACGCCCGCCTTCCTGCCGACGGCGTCGGCGGCGGCCCTCAATTTCTCATGAGCCGCGGGCTCGAGCGAACCGTTGTCTACAAGGGCGACCCTCATATCGCTGCGGCCCCGTGCCGGGCGGACTCAAACCAATCCAGACTCTCGGAATACGCCGAGACCTCGCCGATGATCAGCATGGCGGGCGCCTCGACCCTTTCTCTCGCCGCCATGTCGGCAATGTTCGCAAGGGTGCCGAGGATCCTCCGATGCGACTCGGTTGTGGCCGACTGCACGATGGCTGCGGGAGTGTTCCCGTCCATGCCCCCGGCCTCGAGGCGGCGGGCGATCGTGGCGAGGTTCTTGACTCCCATGTACACGCACAGCGTCGCCTTCAGACGCGCGTAGTCCTCCCAGCGGATCGCTGCGTCGGGCTTCGTGGGGTCCTCGTGCCCCGTCAATAGGACGACCGAAGAGCTGTGGAGCCGGTGGGTGAGGGGTATCCCCGCGTACGCCGCGGCCGCGAGCGCTGCCGTCACGCCGGGAACGATCTCAAAGGGAATCCCGGCCGCCGCCAGGGCCGCCGCCTCCTCGCCGCCGCGCCCGAATACAAAGGGGTCGCCCCCCTTCAGCCGGACAACCGTCTTCCCCTCGAGCGCGAGGCGCACGAGCGTCCCGTCGATCTCGGTTTGCGCCCGGCAGACCTGTCCGCCCTTCTTGCCCGCATAGATCCGCTCGCTTCCCGGGCGGGCGAGCTCGAGGAGCCTGGCGTCGACCAGATGGTCGTAGACGACGACGTCCGCCTCGCCGAGCACGCGGCGGGCCTTGAGCGTGATGAGCTCGGGGTCCCCGGGACCGGCGCCTACCAGGAAGACCGTCCCAGGGTTCATATGTGTGCGCCCGCGCCGTCCTGGTCCGTCGGCCGGGCCAGGCTGAGCGCAAGCCGCGTCAGCTTCTCGACCGAATCGGCGATGCTCTCGCGGTCGGTCCGGATCTCGAGATCCGGGGCGAGAGGCGCCTCGTAGGGCGAATCGATCCCCGTAAATTGGGTGATCTGGCCGGCGCGGGCCCTCTTGTAGAGCTGCTTCGGATCGCGGCGCTCGCATTCGGCCAGCGGCGCGTTGATATAGATCTCGGCAAACGGGACCCCTCGTTCCTTGGCTCGCTCGGCCGCCATGGACCGGTCGGACCTGAAGGGCGAGATGAGGGCGGCGACGACCACGACGCCCGCATCGGCGAGGTGGATCGCCAATTCGGCGGCCCTGCGGAGGTTCTCGCTGCGGTCGTCGGCGGTGAATCCGAGGTTCCGGCTCAGGCCCGTCCTGAGGACATCGCCGTCGAGGACCGTGGACAACACTCCCGAGCCGAGGAGGCGCTGCTCCAGGACCTGGGACAGGGTGGATTTTCCGGAGCCGGACAATCCCGTCATCCAGATGATGCACCCGCGGTGCCCGAGAATGGCGGCCCGGCTCACGGGGCTTGCGCCCCGGGCTTCCAACGGCTCCTCGATGACGGAGTCGATCACGCCGCCGCCGCCGATGCGCCTGCCCCTCATGAGGACGAACCGGCTGATCGCCGGCACCTTGCCGCCGATCTCAAAGGCGATCGGCTTGCGCACGCGCAGCCGGATCTCGGCCACCTCGTGGACCTTGACCTCCCCGTTCGTGCCCGTGCCCGTTTCGAGCGTGATCGCGTCGAGCGTGCGCTGGATGCCCAGGACCCGCGCCTCGGCCTGCTGGGTGCCGAGCTTGATCGGGATGAGCTCACCGGAGCGCAGCGGCGTGTCGTGAATCCAGAAAACCCTGGCGGTGAAGGTCCGGGCCTCGTGCGGCTTGTCCCCGAGCGGGGCGGCGATCTGCCCGCGTTCGACGAAGAGCTCGTCCTCGAGCGTCAGGGCGACCTCGCTGTCGGAGCCGATCGGCCCCAGCGCGGGAACCTTCGGCTGCGGCCATGTCTCGATCGTCTTGACGCGGCTGCGCTTTCCGCCGGGTACGAACTCGACCTCGTCGCCGACGGAGACGGAGCCGGACTCGATATGTCCCGCGATGATCCTTCGTGAATCGAAGCGGTAGACGTCCTGGACCGTGAGCCTGAGCGGCCCGCCGGATGCGGGCGTGCTTGAGCGGAACCTTTCGAGCGCCTCGAGGAGGGTGGGGCCCCGGTACCACTTCATCTTCTCGCTGTTCTTGAGCAGGCCCTCGCCGTGCTTGGCCGAGATGGGCACGAAGTGCGCGGGCTCGATTCCAAGTTTGGCGAGAAAGGCGCTAAGCTCGGTGCGGATTTCCTCGAACACCTCCGGCTTGTACTGGACGAGGTCCATCTTGTTGACCGCGACGACGATCTGCTGGAGCCCGAGGAGGGAGAGAAGGAAGCAGTGCCTGCGGGTCTGCTCGCGCAGACCCTCGAGCGCGTCCACGAGGAGAACCGCGGCATCGGCGCTTGCGGCGCCGGTGATCATGTTCTTCAGGAACTCCTTGTGGCCCGGGGCATCGATGATCGTGAACGAGCGGCGTTCGGTCCGGAAGGGCACGCGGGTCGTGTCCATCGTGATGTTCTGCGCCTGCTCCTCGAGGAGCGCGTCCATCAGGAAGGCGTACTCGAACTCCATGCCCTCCGCCTTGCAGGCCGCCTCTATTCGCTCGGCCTTCCCGTCCGGCACCGAATGGGTGTCGAAGAGGAGGCGTCCGATCAGGGTCGACTTGCCGTGGTCGACGTGTCCGACGACCACCAATTGGAGGTGGTCGGGCGATGCCGGCTTTGGGGCGGCGGGAGCAGGCGCGGGCTTCGGGGTGGCTGGAAGGGTGGTTTCTGAAAGGATGCTCATCGGTGGAATCACATGAAGCCCTTGGCGCGCAGCTTCTGCATCGCATTGCGCTCGTGGTGGTCCTGGGCGCGGCCCGCGCGCTCCGAAACCTTGGTGACCTTCAGCTCTTCGATGATGTCGTTGATCGTCTTCGCGTTGCTGCGGACGGGCTTGGAGATCGGCATGCAGCCCAGCGAGCGGTAGCGCTCTCCGTTGCGGGAAAAATACATCCCCGGCAGCGGCACGTTTTCGCGTTCCAGATAGCGCCAGATGTCGATCTCCGTCCAGTCGAGCAGCGGCTGAACCCGGACGTGCTCGCCCGGCCCCGACTCGGTCGTGAAGTGATTCCAGAATTCAGGCGGCTGGTCCTTGTAGTCCCACTCGAACTCGGCATTTCGGGGCGAGAAATAGCGCTCCTTGGCCCGTGTCGAATCCTCGTCGCGCCGAATTCCCGTGATCAGGGCGTCGTATCCGTTCGCGGAGAGGCACTGCTGGAGGGCCACGGTCTTGAGCTCATGGGTGACCGTCACCGGGTCGGTCGTCTCATAGCCGATCCCTCGGGCGCGCGCCTCCTGGTTGATCCAGACCGTGAGCTCGAATCCGTAGTGCTTCTGAGCCCATGCCCGGAATTCGAGCATCTCAGGGAATTCGTAGGTCGTGTCGATGTGCACGACGGGGAAGGGCATGTGGCCGCAGAAGGCCTTCTTGGCCAGCCACAAGAGGACATTCGAGTCCTTGCCCATCGACCAGAGCATCGCCGGCTTCTGGAAGCCATGGTAGGCCTCCCGCAGCAGGTAGATGCTCTGTGACTCAAGTTCGTCCAGGTGTTTCATGGGGCAAAAAGGTTCAGATATTCGCGCCGGTGTCGTGAAGGCCGCATTCGCGCTTGATGCCGAAGAACCGCGTCTCCTCGGGGGTCATGTCCCCGGTCAGGGGGCGGGTCGTATGGACGTCACCGATCGACACGTAGCCCTTATCCCACAGCGGGTGATAGGGAAGGTCGTTCTCGGTCAGGTAGCGGTGCACGTCGCGGTCGGTCCAATCCACGATGGGCAGGACCTTCATGCGGCCGTCCTGCTGGCTGACGACCGGCAGCTGCTCGCGGCTGCTCGACTGCACCCGCCTGAGGCCGGCCATCCAGGCCCGCGCGCCGAGCTCGGCAAGGCCCCTTTGCATGGGGCCGACCTTGACGATCTGGTTGTAGGTTGCGAGGCCCTCCGATCCCTTCTCCCAGAGCCTGCCGTGGCGGGCCTCGATCCATGCCGGGGATTCCACCGCGCGGCACACCTTCAGGTTGAGGCTGAGCCGGCGGGTGAGCTGGTCTGCGAAGGCGTAGGTTTCGGGAAAGAGGTAGCCCGTGTCGACAAACACGACGGGTATGCCCGGGGCGACCCGAGTGGCGAGGTGGAGCATGACGGCCGCCTGGGCGCCGAAACTCGTGCTGAGAACGAGCGAGGCGCCGTACCGCTCCAAAGCCCAGGAAACTCGGTCGGCGGCCGAAGCTCCGGATAGACTCCGGTTCGCCGCGGTCGCATCAACCGCGGGAGTCAAAATGTCCGCAGTCGTCATTATCTAAATGAAGGGGCAGCAAGCACACGCGCCGGATGCGTCGGTCACTTCTGCTCGTGCGGAGGCTTGTTTCATCAAGGTCGAGGGATTAATCTGCATTATTACGCCGCGTTTTACAAGTTCAGCCCGGACGATTCGTGTCATAGGATTGGGCGCGCCCCGGGGGATCTGGCGCCGTCCCGAAAATTTTGCAAAGCCCTGCAAGTCATGTTGTCTTGCCAGCAGGGACCGCGCCCGGAAGTTTTCCGTGGGCCCGTGAAGGGGCTCCCCCATGCCGACCTTCATTTCCATGATCCGCGGAATCAACGTGGGCGGGGCGCGCCCCGTGAGGATGGCCAGCCTCAGGGGAATCTATGAGGGGCTGGGATTCGAAGGCGTGGAGACGTACCTCCAAAGCGGAAACGTCGTGTTCCGGGCGGCCAAGGCCGGTGCGTCGCGGCATGCGGCCGCCATCGAGCGGGCGATCCTTGAGTCGTGCGGGTTCGAGGTCCCGGTGGCCGTGAGGACGCCCGAGGCGATGTCGGCGGCCGTTGCCGCGAACCCATTCCTCGGAAGGCGGTCGATTGACGCCAATTTCCTCCACGCGGTCTTCCTGATCGGGGAGGCCGGCACGCCGTCCCTGAAGGGCGCCAAGCTTCCGCTCGGTCCGGGCGAGGACGCGGCCCTGGCGGGGGACATCGTCTATGTGTATTGTCCTAACGGATATGGTACGACGAAGATCAACAACGGCTTCTTCGAGAGGATCCTTTCGGTCCGTGCGACCACGCGGAACTGGCGCACCGTGGTCGCCCTTGAGCGGATGGCCCGCGGCCTTCCCGCCTGAGCGATGAAGCAATCGATCGGGGCCGTCTGCCTTTTGGTGCGCGATTACGACGAGGCGATCGGCTTCTATACGGGCAGGCTCCGATTCGCGGTCGCGGAGGACACGCCGCAGGGAGCGGGCAGGAGATGGGTCCTCCTTGAGCCGCCGGGTGGCGCGGGGACTCGACTCCTCCTCGCGAAGGCCAAGAACGCGGAGGAGCTCGCGTGCGTGGGCCGCCAATCGGGCGGACGCGTGTTCCTCTTTTTGCACACGGACGACTTCGACCGCGACCACCGGGAAATGATTCGGCGCGGGGTCACGTTCAACGAGGAGCCAAGACGGGAGCCCTATGGGCGCGTCGCCGTGTTTGAGGACCTCTACGGCAACAAGTGGGACCTGCTCATGCCGACGGCCCCGGGCTCCGGCGCGGGATGAATGTGGTCATGGTCCACGGTTTTGGCGACACGGGGCGGCTCTTCCGCAGGATGAGCCGCACCCTGGAGGAGCGCGGTCACGCCTGCCTCGCCCCGACGATGAGCCCCGCCGACGCGCGCCTCGGGATCGAGGACCTTTCCGTGAAGCTGGCCTCCTTTGTGGACGGCGAGGTTCCGGCCGGAGCCCCGATGGCGATGGTGGGCTTCAGCATGGGGGCGCTGGTCGTGCGCCATTACCTCCAGGCGCTCGGAGGCGCACGCAGGACGAGGGCCTTCTTCTCGATCGCGGGTCCGCATGGGGGCACGATGAACGCCTATCTCTATCCAGGCAGGGGGACGCGCGAGATGCGTCCTGGCAGCGCATTCCTGCGCGGCCTCGCCGAGGGAGCGGCGAATCTCGGCGGGCTTCCCGCATTCGCCTACCGGACTCCGTTCGACCTGATGGTGACCCCGAGCACGAGCTGCAGGATGGCCGGGGCCGAGGACGTTGTCGTCTGGTGCCCGTTCCACTCCCTGATGCCCGGTAACACGAGGGTTATGGGCCACATTGCCGCCACCCTTGCTGCGATCGAGGCGTCCGCCAGCGGGGCGGGCCCGGCTGGCGCCGCTTAGCTCTGGCGCACGGCGGCGCGAAGCCGTTACAGTCAGCGCGAATGAAACCGGCAGCAAAAGCCCCCGAGGCATCCATCCGATGCTTCCGCCAAGAGGACAGCGAATCGGTGGTCGAGCTTTGGGAGCGCTGCGGCCTTGTCCGCCCCCACAATGACCCGAGGAAGGACATAGCACGGAAGCTTAAGGTTAGGGGTGATCTCTTCCTTGTGGCCGCGCTTGGCGGCCGGATTGTCGGCTCGGCCATGGTGGGATACGAGGGCCACCGGGGCTGGATCAATTATCTGGCCGTCAGCCCGGACCAGCAGAGGCGGGGGCTGGGCCGGCGGCTCATGGATGAATCCGAGCGGCTCCTCAGGAAGGAGGGATGCCCGAAGATAAACCTGCAGGTTCGGGCTTCAAACTCCGCGGTCCTCGCCTTCTACGAGGCCATCGGGTACACGAAGGACGCCGTCGTCAGCCTGGGGAAACGCCTGGAGGAGGACCGGGTCCGCCCCCCCGGGAGCCCGTAGCGGTGCGGGCATCCAGCTTCGAGTCCTCCCCGCCCCTAACCCCGCCAGCCCATGGCCGAGTCACCCCGTGAAACTCCCGCGCCGGCGCGGCTCAAGGTGCTCTTTGTCTGCACGCTGAACCAGTGGCGCAGCCCGACAGCGGAGGCGCTCTACCGGGGCCATCCGCGGCTTGAGGTCAGGTCCGCGGGAATCCGCAGCAATGCGAGACGCCGCATCAAGTTCGGCGACATCAAATGGGCGGACCTGATCTTTGTGATGGAGCTCGACCACAAGCGCTGGATCCAGGAGCAGTTTCGGGGCGCCGAGCTTCCGCCGATCCGAAACCTGGAGATCACGGCCAATCTCCACTATATGGACTCCGAACTCCAGCACCTGCTTCGCACGGCGATCGATCCCGAGATCGAGGCGCTCCTCGGACCGTGAGTTCGGGCGCCCGCCCTTGCGGCGCCGGATGGGGCGTGCGGGCCTGCGGCAAAAGGCCCCGAAAATTTGAAATTGGCCGGCTTTTGGTGTGTCTTTCCCGCGCGAAGGCGCCTATCCACGGTTGCGCCGCTCCGAGTCCCAGATTCCCCTGCGGCGCCCAGGGCCCCCGCTTTCCCACACACCCATGAAGAATTCCTCCCTTGAACCGGTGCAGTCGCGCCGCACGTTTGTCCGCAACATGACCCTAGGCGCGGCATTCCTTGGAGGCGGCGGGGCGGCGAGCCTCGCGGCCGAGATTGCCGAGGCGACCCGGGGCGGAGAGCGCAAGCTTGGCGTCGCCCTCATGGGGCTTGGCCTGTATTCCAGGGGGGAACTTGGACCCGCGCTAAGGAAGACGAAGCTCTGCCGGTTCGCGGGAGTCATCACCGGTTCGCACGAAAAGGGCGTCAAGTGGAGCCGAGACTACGGATTTCCCGAGGCGAACATCTGGAGCTACGACTCGATGCACGAGATCGCGGGCAACCCCGACATCGACATCATCTACGTCGTGACCCCAAACGGGCTCCACGCCGAGCACACGATCAAGGCGGCAGAGTCCGGCAAGCATGTCATCTGCGAGAAGCCCATGGCCAACACGGTGGCGGAGTGCGACGCGATGATGGCGGCCTGCGACAAGGCGAATGTGAAGCTGTCGATCGGCTACCGGCTCAAATTCGACCCGCATCATATCGAGCTCGATCGGCTTGCCCGGGAGAAGGATTTCGGGAGCCTTACGAAACTTTCGGGTGAGGACAGTTGGACGTTCAGGCAGAGAGCTTGGCGGATCGAGAAGAAGCTTTCCGGGGGCGGACCCTTAATGGATGTGGGGATCTATGTGATCCAGGCCGCGTGCCGGGCTGCGATGTCCCAGCCGCTTGCGATCACCGCGCGCGAGCTCCCGAAGACCAATCCGGAGCTCTTTAATGAGGTGGAGGAGACGATCGAGTGGACGATGGAATTCCCGGGGGGTGTATCGTGCCAGGCGTCCTCCAGCTATGCCCGGAGCAACGAATTCTTCCTCGCGGAGGGCGACAAGGGCTGGATCCGCCTCGAGCCGGCGTATGGCTACCGGGGACTCGTGGACACCACCTCCCGGGGCACGCTTGCCATACCGCAGGTCCCCCAGCAGGCCCTTCAGATGGACGATTTTGCCTCCTGCATCATGACGGGACGTCAAACGCCAATCCCTGGCTCTATGGGCCGCGATCACATGGTTATCATCGAGGCCATCTACAAGTCAGCGGCAGAGGGTGGGAGGCGGATCGAGATTGCCAGGGCGTAGCGAACGTCCCTAAGAGCCCGTTCTTGCAGGGTTTGTAACAGAGATCCTCCATTCTTTGATGGACAAATGGCCGGGTTGATGCACAGTTACTCACAAGATATTACCAACCTTCGATGGAAAACCTGCGCGGGGCAACAGCCTCCAATTCGCGGATCAGGGTCACAGCCAAGGTTAAGACGTTTGTGTTGGACACAAATGTCCTGATACACGACCCGCAATCGATTTACAATTTCCAGGAGAACAACCTGGTCATTCCCGTCGAGGTTCTTGAGGAGCTCGACGCCATAAAGACCGAACAGTCCACCGAGCGCGGGCGCAACGCCCGGCGGGTCCACCGGATCCTTCAGGAGCTGCTCCCCGACACGCGGGCCATGCTCGAGGGCGTCGAGTTGCCGAACGGCGGCACCCTCTCGGTGATTATCAACTCCTACCTGATGGAGCCCAACCGGCGTTCGCCGGCGATGGACCGTCTGAGGGCCGTGCTCCCCGACCTTTCGAAGAAGGACAACCGAATCATTGCCTCGGCGCTCTTTGTTCAGGAGCAGTTCCCGCCTCCGACGATCCTCGTCACCAAGGACGTGAACGTGCAGCTGAAGGCGCGCGCGGTCGGCCTAGAGTCCCAGGACTACCTCAACGACAAGGTGCCTGCGGCCGACGAGGAGGACAGCTATCGCGAAATCCCGCTTTCGATCTACGAGCTCCAGCGTTTCTGCTCGGAGGGCAAGTTTGAGCTGGAGACGAAGGCCGCGAGGCCCCTCTACCTCAATGAGTACGTCCTGCTTCGCTCCGATGAGGGCAAGACGATGCCCGCCCGTTATTTTGGCGACGGCATGGTGCACAGGCTGAAGATCCCCGAATATGTGAAGGCCCCGGGGGGAATCCCCATCCGGGCCCGCAACCTTGAGCAGCAGTTCCTGATGGACGCGCTGCTCGACGACAGCGTCCACATGCTCACCTGCTTCGGCAAGGCGGGCACGGGCAAGACGCTGCTCACGACCGCCTGCGCCCTGCACCAAACCCTCGACGAGAATTCCCGTTACGACGGCGTCTCGATCTCGCGCCCCGTGATCTCGCTTGGGAAGGAGATAGGATTCCTCCCAGGCACGCTCGACGAGAAGATGAAGCCTTGGCTGCAGCCCTATTACGACGCCCTTGAGGTCCTGATTCCATCGAAGCCGCCCAAGGAGCCGCAGTTTGCCGCGAAGAAGGTCTCCAAGAAGAAGCACTGGAAGCGTGAGGACGCCATGGCGTCCGTGGGACCCTCCCAGTCGAGCGGAAGCCACATGAGCCATGCCGCTGCAGGCCCGGTCAAACCCTACGAGCGGCTCCTGAAGAGCGGCCTGGTCGAGATTGAGGCGCTCTGTTTCATCCGCGGCAGATCGATCGCCCGCAGGTTCTTCATTCTCGACGAGGCTCAGCAGCTGACGCCGCACGAAGTCAAGACGGTCATCACCCGGATTTCCGAGGGCTCAAAAATCATCCTGATCGGCGACCCGGCCCAGATCGACAATCCCTATGTCGATTCAAGAAGCAACGGGCTCGTGTACTGCCACAACCGGATGAAGGGCCAGGCGATCGCCGCCCACGTAACCCTGAAGAAGGGCGAGCGCTCCAAGCTTGCCGAGCTAGCGGCGGATCTGCTTTAGGGAAAGAAGGCTCGGGTCCCCCTTGCGGAGCGAGGCGTATTCCATCGCCAGAGCGAAGCACCCGGTGAAGACGAGGTCGCTCACGAGCGTGTTCCTGAAGAAGAACAGGGTGGGGTAGTATTCGGGATGGCCGACCGTGACGGCCTGCCACCAGCCGGCCGCGTCATGGGCGTAGCCCATGTCGCCCGCCCACGAGGCGGTGTTCGTCACAAGGTAAAAGAGGACGGACCCGGCGAGGGCCCCGCCGGCAAGGTTCATCCAGTTGCGCCTGCCGGATACAAGGATGCCGATGCCCAGTCCCGCGGCAAAGCAGAGGATCCGAAGCCCCGCGCCCCCGAGGCTCCACTCATAATGGTAGACCGTTGCGTAATAATGGTCGATGTACAGGTCGGAGACGACGAGCGCGACAAAGGGAACGAGCCACATCCACCGGTTCTTCGAATAGACCCCCGCGCAGAAGGCCAGGGCCATGATCGGCGAGAAATTGCTGAGCTCCGGAACGTAGAGCGCAAAAATGCGCCAGCCGGCGGCTAGGACGAGGGCAAGAATCGCAAAGGGCATTTGCCCGACGCTGAAGCCAAGGCCGGACAAATTCAAGCCCCGCCGAATCCGCAAGGTGGATCCAGGCGGCGGGTTTCGGCCGGGCACCGACCTGGCGGCGCCCTGCAACCCAGAGGCGCCAAGCCCGCTCCTCCGTCGATGAGAAGGCGGATTGTACGCCTGTTTCCCAGCCCCGGGCCGCGGCCGCCGGCTCAATTTGATCCGATCGAGTAGCGTTTGTAATTTCCTCCCCCCGGGGCCGGGATCACCGGCCGACGGCTGGGGACTCCGCCTCGCGGGCCAGAAGCCACAGGAGGTCGGAGAGCCTGTTGGTCCACTGAAGGAGAAGGGGGCGCGGGTTCCTGCCGTGGGCGGGAAGCGCCGCAAGCCGGCGTTCCGCCCGCCTCGCGGCCACCCGGGCACGCTCGAACGCGAGCGACTCGGGATTGGCGCCGGGCGTGGCCCAGCCGTCGAGGCGCAGGCCCTTTTTCTCAAGGAAGGCGAGGCGCTCGTCCAATCGCCCGAGGTCCGCCTGGTCGAGCCTCACAAATTTCGATGAGGCGTGCCTCTCGGCGTCCTCCTCCGCGCAGACGACCTCGCCCATCAGTGCGACGAGGAGGCGCTGGACATTGCCGAGGAACTCCGCGACCTCGGGATCCCTCGCCAGCATCCGCGCGGCGCCGACCTCGACATTGAGCTCGTCGAAGGCCCCTACCGTCTCGATCTGGGGGTGATCCTTCGGAACCCGCTGCCCGTTGAGGAGCCCCGTGGTGCCTGAGTCGCCCTTTCGCGTGGCAATGCTCATTTCGGGACGACCTGGCCAGCCTTGGTTGCCTTGACCAGCGCTTTCAGCGCCTCGTCGATCGTCGGGCGGAACTCCTTGTCCATCCGGTCGATGAACAGGATTCCGTTGAGGTGGTCGACCTCGTGCTGGAAGCACCGCGCGAGAAGGCCATTGCAGTCGAGCGTGTGCGGAAGGCCGGAAGGGTCCTGGAATTTTGCCGAAATCGCCTGCGCCCGGGTGACCGGGCCCCGGATCTCGGGGAACGAAAGGCATCCCTCCTCGACGGACTCCGTCGGCGCCTTCCGGGCAACGGACACCTTCGGATTCACTACGACCATGGGCATGAACAGTTCGAGCGGGGGCTTCGCACCGTCGAGCTTCCAGTCAAACTCGGCCTCCGTGCCGCGCAAGTCTATCACGCAAAGCTGCAGGGCATGGCCCACCTGCTGCGCGGCAAGCCCGATTCCATGGGCGGCGTGCATGGTCTCGATCATGGCGTCGGCAAGCGAAGTCAGGCCGTCGTCGAAAACGGTGATTTTCTCGCCTTTCCTGCGCAAAACTGGATTGTTGTAGTGAACAATTCCCAAGGACATCGGTCGGTGGAGTTTACCGAGCGTGATCGCCCACCATAGGGCCCGCAAATCAATACTTTTGAGCAGCGAATGAGTCCCTCTCCAGACGCCCGCGCGACCCCTCCAGCCGCCGCAGCCCTTGTCTTCGCGGGCGTGCTGGTCACTGCGCTTGCCTGGCTCCTGCCCGTCAGCCTCAAATCGGTCAGCAAGGCTCTCCTGCGCTCGGCCGGGGAGGGCACCCCATCGGTTGCGGCATTCGGTCGCGATCTGGTGGACTCCGAAAAGATCGGGCCCGCTGCCTTGTTCCTCGATGTCGCCCGGAGCATTGACGATCCGCGTGCCCCCGCGCTTGCACGTTCCCTGGGCGATCTCTCCGCCCGCCAGCCCTCGCTTGCGGCCTGGGGAGGCTGGGACGCATCCCTCGACCCGATCTTCAACCTCCGCCAGAGGGCAACCCGCGCGGCCAGCACGCCGATCGTGAATTTCCTGATTCCCGAACACGCCCGGGAGGCGGTCCGCGCCTATCTGGTGAATTCGGGTTCGCTCGGCGTGCAGGCGGTCCTGAAGACCCGAGATGCCGCCTCGACCGGACGGTTTGTCCCCGCATCCCGGCCGGGCGGCCAGCCCCTGGACGCCCTCATCCTGCTGACGGGCCTCCTTTACCAGGGCGAGCACCTGTCGCCGACGCTCCAGCGCGAGGTTCGCTCCCTCGCCGAAACGGCCGTGCAGCGCAACGAGCTGGGCGACCTCGAGGGGTTCTACATGGACCTCCTTTCGCTCGGACGGCGCCTCGACTGGACCCAGCTTACGGAACTCCTGAGGCGGACCGACAGCGTCCGCACCGTCGGGGAGTACGCCCACCTGAGCCGGGTTGCGCCCGATCAGCTGCCGTTCATCTACACGGCCGCGCTGCTTTCAAATTCCGCGGACCAGGTGGCCACGTACCTGATCCGCTACGGAAAGGCCGGCTCCGAGGACCTGCGCACGGCGCTCGCCGACGGCCAGGGTGCGGTGAACCTGCTCCTCCAGAGGGCCGTGCCGGTGAACCGCTCGCCGGGGCCCGCAATGGGGGCCGCCGCGGCGCTGGTCCTCGAGCATCCCAGGCTCATGCTCTCCGTTAAGTACGCGGGCTACTTTCTCGGGCTGTTCCTGCTCCTGCGCGGTCTCGACCTTTGGATCGTTGCGCCCGCCGGAACCGTGGCCGAGAGCGGCGCCCAGCAGCATGTGCGCGCCGGCGTGCTGGCCGTCGTCATGTCGGCCCTCCTGATCGTCGCTACCGAACCGTTCCTCCTCAAGGCCGCTCCCGCCTCTGAATACCGCGTGCGTCTGTCCATTCCGATGCTCGCGGCCACCTCAACCCAATCTGCGCCCATTCAAAAATCAAACCCCGTCACTATGGAAGCCTCCACACTCGTATCGATCGGCGTATTCGCCGCCCTTCAGGTCGCCATGTACATGGCCTGCCTCCGAAAAATCCGCGAGATCGAGAACCAGGAAGTCTCGACCCAGCTCAAGCTCCGCCTGATGGAGAATGAGGAGAACCTCTTCGACAGCGGCCTTTACGTTGGGATGATGGGCACCGCCGCGGCCCTCGTCCTCCAGGTGATCGGCGTCATCGAGCCAAACCTCCTTGCGGCCTATTCATCCAATCTTTTCGGGATCATCTGCGTGGCCCTTGTGAAGATCCGCCACGTGCGCGGATTCAAGCGCCGGCTCATCCTTGAAGGTCAGAGGCAGGCGCCCGCGCCCGCCGCCCCATGAACAAGACGCTGCTCCTATTCATCGTCGACTTCCTTTTCCTGAACCTCATCGCGCTCACGCGATGGGAGCGGGCGGAGCCGGCCCGCGAGCGCCAGCCGCCGGTGAACGCGATCTCGGCGAACGCCGTGTCCAGGGATCAGGACCTGGTCGAGGCGATGAGGCAGTCGCTCGCGGACGAGCAGCTGGCCCGCCAGGGGCTCGAGCAGAAGCTCCAGTCCTCCGATTCCACGCTTGCCGCGCGCGAGCGCAGCCTCGGGCAGCTCCAGGCCGACAGCCAGAAGCTCACGGCGCAGCTTGTCGACACCCAGAGGGCCCGGGCGGACCTGGGCATCAAGTACGAGGCCGTGACGCAGGAAAACTCGCTCACGCGCAGCCAGCTTGCCGAGCTCCAGCGCCAGCTGGAGGACAAGAAGGCCGAGGCGGAGCGCCAGAAGCAGGCTCTTGTTTCACTTGAGAAGCAGCAGCAGGACGCCCGCAAGCAGATCGAGGGCCTCATGGTGTCGGTGGCCCTGAGCGAGCAGGAGAAGCAGGCTCTGGCCTCGAAGGCCTCCGAGCTCGAGGCCCAGGTGCAGGCCGAGCGGACGGAGAGGGTCAAGGTGGAGCAGGCCACCCACGAGCTGGCGCAAGGGGTGGGGCAGTTGGCCGAGAGCTCGGGCGCGCTCACGAAAGAGATCCGGGATAACCGCCCGATCTCCGCGAACCTGCTCTACAGCGATTTTCTCTCAAACCGGGTGGAGACCGCGTTCTCCGCAACCCGAAGGGGCCTGTTTGGCAGGAACACCCGGGACAAGGAGACCAAGACCGTGTTCACGACCGACGGAAAGCAGGTCTACGCGCTGCTCGAGGTGGAGGACACACCCTTTTCCCTGCGCGAGATCGGCTCGGATTGGGAAAAGATCGGAGTCCGATTCGATCGGCCGCCGGACTACAAGTCGACGGGCTCCGTGATCGAGTTCCTGGCCGCCGATCCCCGCGTGGTCGTCATTCCGGTTGACGCACGCCAGGTTGCGGCGCTCGGAGCGAAGGTGTACCCGCTTGCCGCCGACCCATTCAAGTTCACCGAGGCGCTGCTGATCAGCGGGGGCGGAAACGGATACGGCGAGCTCGGGATCAAGCTCGACGCAGACCACCGCGGCTACGTGCGCGTGGATAACCGCTTGTTCAAACGGCTTTTCGGCGACTTCGCCCCGGCAAGGGGCGACCTGGTCTTCAGCCGGATGGGGGAGCTGATCGGCGTCATGGTGAACAGCGACTACTGCGCTCTTCTCTCGAGCTTTGCCCCGGCGTCAACGATCTACACCGACGACGACAGGCCGGGCCAGCATACGGCGACGCTCCTCGACTCCCTGGCGGCGCGGGTCATGCAGATGCCGATAGAACTCCAATAGGCGCGGGCCGGGCGTACACGCTGCTGCGGAGAAGCCCGAACTGCAGGTCCCTGCTCGCGACTCGGAGCCATCCCGCCCGTGCGATGATTTCCTCGGACGGGGGGAGCATGCGGACGGAGATCCCGGTCTCCCACCGGAAGAAGCCGTAGAGAAGCCCAAGCCAGGCCCTGGCCCTGAGGCGCGCAATCCCGGACTCGGGCACCACGAAGTCCGCGAAGAGCCACTGCGCCCCCGGCCTGAGCGCGGCGCCGGCCCGCGCGACGATCCCGGCCACATCCCCGGCGCTGAAGCAGTCTAGAAAGAAGAGGGTCGCCACGGCGTCGAAGCCCCCTGCGGGAGGCGCATAAGAACGGGCGTCCGCGCACACGAATTGAACCCGTTCCGCGGCCGCGCTGCCCGCGATCCGGCTCGAGGCCCGCTCGATCATCGCCGGACTCGAGTCGACGCACACGATGCGGGCCTGCGGCGCAAGACCCGCCAGCCGAACGGCGCACCGCCCGTCGCCTTCGCCAAGAAGAAGGATGTCGCGGCCCGCGGCGATTCGCTCGAGGAACAAGAAGCGGGCCTTCTCGAGGTCCCGCCCGAACGCAAGGAATTCCATTGCGCGGTACGCGCGCGCCAGGCGGTCATATCCCGGGTTGGCGCGGGTCATGCGCGCGCTCCTAGAATCAGGGGAGCGAGCGGGGTCAGCAGGGCGACGTCCGCGAGCACGCGGGCGGCGATGCGGCCGGTCCTCGCCTCGGCCAGATCGACGAGCCCCAGAAGAATCCCGCTGGCGGCCGCGCAGGCTGCGGCCCGCCCCTCCGCCCCCAGGAGCCAGGCCGCGCCCGAGGCCAACGATATCGCCCAGGGCAGCGCCCGGCAGAGCACCGGCGCCCTGGCAAACTGGAGCGCGAGTGAAGTCTGGCCATGGATCCGGTCGACCTCGTCCTCCCACACCGAGATCAGGGCGCAGTTCGTGAAACACAGCAGGACGAAAAGGCCGAGCGGGGCCGCCATTGCCTCGATGCGGACCCCGGGCCGGCTCGCCGTGAAGGCGGCCGCTCCCGCCCCGAGGAGCACCGCCACGCACAGCTCCTTCGGCGCACGCCAGGGGCTGTTGCGGTGGACGAGCTGGTGCGAGAGCAGGTAGGCGGCGACCGGGACGAGGATGAGGAGACCCGCCCGGAATTCGCCGGGCGTGAGCCCGCGCACCGCGAGCGTGACGTCGGCGAAGAACACCACGGCCCATGCCGCCGCGATCGGCCAGCGCCAGCGGTGGTGGAACTGGTGCCGGTGGGTCTGGATGTTCTCGGGGACGAGGCGCCAACCCTCGATCCAGCGGTCTGCCGCGTAGGCGAGCCAGACGGAGGATCCCAGCACGGCGGCCTCCGGAAAGCCGACGCGGGTCGATGCGCTGGCCGCGATCAGCCGCTGCCAGAGGACCACGACGACAGGGGCGTCAAGGGACAGGATTGTCGGCCATAGCCACCATCGGGGTTTCTCTGCTACGCTGGATTGCACGGAGACCCCCAGACTAGTCTACTTCGCCGGATTCACAACACTCGCGCCCGAACTTCGTTCCCCAAGATGCCCCCCAACATCCTATGGATCCTGACCACCCAGTGGCGGGCGCAGGCGTGCGGCTACTCGGGTGACCCGAACGCGCGGACGCCGTGCATGGATGCGCTTGCCGCGGAAAGCACGAACTTCACCCAGGCCGTCACGCCCCATCCCTTCGGGCCATTCGCGAGGGCGGCCATCCTCACCGGTGTCCCATCCCCTGCAAACGGGCTGCGCGATTACTTTGACCCGCTCCCGCCGGGTGCGCGCACCGTCGCGCACGAGATGAGGGATCGTTCGTATTCGACGGCGTTCTTCGGCAAATGGCACCTTTCTCCCAGGAACAGCCGGGCCCGGCTCGTGGGCGAGGAGCATGCAAGGGCCGTTGTCGCCCCGGAATTCCGCGGAGGCTTCGACTTCTGGGAGGGATTCGAGAGCGGGTTCCTCCTGAACAATCCATGGCTCCACGGCACCCGGCTGCCGGAGCCCGTCCGATTCGAGGGCTACCAGAGCGACGTGGTGTGCGAGCGCGCAGGCTCGGTCCTCGGTTCGCTCCCCCGCCCGTGGTTCGCCGTGGTCAGCCTTGAGGCGCCGCATCCACCCTACGGCGCGCATTCCGGGGCGGTGAGCCCGCGCGAACCCCGCTCGGTCGCGCTGCGCGGCAACGTTCCCGCCGACCCGGGCCTGCGTGCGCGGTGCAGCCGCGAACTCAGCGGGTACTACGCGCACATCGAGGCCACGGACCGTGCAATGGGGTCGCTTGTGGGGAGGCTGCCGCCCGGGACGATTGTTGTCGCTACATCGGTCCACGGCGACATGCACGGCTCCCACGGCCTCTTCAGAAAGGGCTGGCCCCACGAGGAGAGCGTGCGTGTGCCGCTTCTGGTGCGCCTTCCCGGCCGCCGCGGCCGGGACGAGCGGGCCGTCTCCCTGATTGAGCTTCCGGGGCTTGCCCGTGCCTGGGCCGATGGCCGGGGGACGCCCGACGCGGCCCGAACCTCCGGGGAGGGGGGATTCGCTGCCATCTCGATGCCCTCCGTGGTCAAGCTTCCCGACCAGTGCGACCGGGTCTGGTCCGGCGTGCGGACCCCCGCCCGCAAGCTCGTCCTCAACGCGGATCGCTCGCCCTGGCTCTATTACGACCTCGCGCGCGACCCCCTCGAAACGACGAACCTTGCCGGCGACCCATCCCGCTCGGGAGAGATCCTCCAGCTGGGGGAGCTGGTCAGCCGGTGACCGTCGGCACGACCTTCGTCTTCGGGAATTGGCGCCGGATGGCGGCGACGATCTCGTGCATCTTGACGGGCTTTGAAATGTAGTCGTCCATTCCGGCGTCCAGGCATATCTCCCGGTCGCCCTGCATCGCATTGGCCGTGAGTGCTATGATCTTCGGCTGCCGGTCTGCGGGCAGGGTCCTCCGTATCCGGCGGCTCGCCTCGAGTCCGTCCATCTCGGGCATCTGCAGGTCCATAAGGACCAGGTCGTAACTGCGGTTCTGGAAGGCGTTCACGACCTCCAGCCCGTTGCCGACGGCGTCCGCCTGGTAGCCCATGCGCTCAAGGAACCGCAGGGCGACCTTCTGGTTGACCGCATTGTCCTCCGCAAGGAGCACGGTGAGCGGGATCTCCTCCGCGATCGGGCGGTCCTCCGGCCTCGGGAGGGCGACGACGCCGCCGTCTCCGGCGCGGTGGCCGAGAAGCGCCAGGGCCTGGTAGAAGGGCACGGTCTTTATCGGCTTTGAGAGCGTCGCGTAGGGAAGACCATCCTTCGGAGCTGCGGGGGCGGTCTGCCCCAGGCGGAACAGGACCAGCCTCGGGCACTTAATCTCGGCCGCCAGGTCCAGCGCCCGCTGGCTCTCGAATTCGGGCAGGTCGAGGACAACGATCGCTGGACGGTTGGGCAGGCTGGGGGCCATCTCGACAGCCGATTCCGAGTCGTTGGCGAAGACACTCGTGGCACCTAGCGAGTCAAAGAGCGTGCGCAGGCGTGCGCGGGTGATCGGATTGTCCTCGATGCACATCGCAAGGCTTCCCTTCAGGTCGATTCCTGCGAACGGGGGCGACGACACCTCGGCGGGGCGCTGCGCCGCGTCGGTCATGATGGCGATCGTGAAGGTCGAGCCCTTGCCCGGCGTGCTCTCGACGCGGATGTCGCCATTCATCAGCTGGCAAAGGCGCTGGCAGATCGCTAGCCCGAGGCCCGTGCCGCCGTACTTGCGCGTTGTCGAGGAGTCCACCTGGCTGAAGGCCTTGAACAGCCGGTCGATCCTGTCCGGCGGTATGCCGATGCCCGTGTCCTGGACCGTGATCTCGAGCCTCATGCGGCCCGCGGGCGTCGCGCGGACGGAGGCGTCGAGCGGGATCCTCCGGACCTGTATCGAGATGCTCCCCGCAGGCGTGAACTTGATGGCGTTGTTGACCAGGTTGACGATGATCTGCCTCAGGCGCGTCACGTCGCCGACGATCCACTGCGGGACGTCCTGTTCGACGTGGTAGCCGATCTCGAGCCGCTTCGCGGCCGCCGTGGGGGCGAACAGGTCGAGCGCCTCCTCGACGCAGAGCGCCAGCTCGAAGGGCGCCTTCTCGAGCTCCATCTTCCCTGACTCGATCTTCGAGAAGTCCAGGATGTCGTTAATGATCGTCAGGAGCGCCTCGCCGGAGGTCCGGATCGTGTTGACAAAATCCCTCTGCTCGCTCGTGAGGGGGGTCTCCATGAGGATGCTCGTCATGCCGATGACGCCATTCATGGGCGTGCGAATCTCGTGCGACATCGAGGCCAGGAATTCGCTCTTCGCGCGGGAGGCGAAATCCGCCTCGGCCTTGGCCCTCCTCAGCTGGTTCTCGGTCTCCACGCGCGAGGTGATGTCGTTCTCGATTGCGATGAAATTCTCCACCTGGCCCGCCTGGTTGCGGACAACCTGGACCTCGAGGTGAAGGTAGTACTTCCGTCCGGACTTGGAGTAGTGAATGATCTCGGTGTTCGCACCGTTCCCCTTCGCGATCTCATCGCGGATCAGGTCGGCCTGCACGGCGTCGGTGTCCGGGCCGCTCAGGAGGATCCCCGGATCCTTACCGACGACCTCGTCGAGGGTGTACTCCATCACGCGGCAGAACGCGCTGTTGACCCACTCGATCTTTCCGTCGGCGGAGCCGATGATGACGAGGTTGTCCGTCTTCGAGGCGACGAGCGAAAGCTTGCGCGCCTCGGCCTGGCTCTCCCGAAGCGCCTGCTCGGACTCGCGGCGGGTCGTGATGTCCTGGACGGTGCCAATGATCCGGGTCGGGCGCCCGTTTGGGCCCGCAAGCACGGATTTCGAGCGCATGTACACCCAGCGCCAGTCCCCGGTGCGCGCGCGCACCCGGTATTCGGGATCGATGAACGACGCGATGCCGTTGAGCTGCGATTCGGTCCGCTTTCGGTACAGGGGCAGGTCGTCCGGGTGGATGAGCGACTGCCAGACCTCCAGCGTGGAGGGCATCCGGGCGTGCTCGTAGCCGAGGAGGCCCCAGAGGCCCGGGCTGTAGTACACATGGCCCTTCGGCACGTTCCATTCAAAAATGCCGATCTGGGTTGAGTCGAGGGCGAGGCGCAGGCGCTCGTCGGAAACCTTAAGCCTCGCCTCGATCCTCCGGCGCTCCTCGTTCTCGGCGATCAGCCTCTTGTTCGATAGCTCGGAAAGGTACTGGCCGGAGCGGGCGCGGCGCGCGAGGTGGAGGGTGAACCCGAGGAGGAGCGTGAATACAAGGCCGCCGACGAGCGCCATCTCCGGCAGGTAGCGCTTGTCGGCCACCATGAGCTCGTCGGTCGGCGTCAGGCCGAGCCTAACCCGCTGGTCAAGAAGGTTGGGATAGATCTTCTCGAAGCGGGGGGCCTTGCTGACCTGGTCCGAAAGGTTGGACCTGTACACCTCGTTTCGGCCGACGCTGACGACCAGGTTGTAGCCCGAGGCGAGCTTGAGCTGCCTGTAAACATCCGAGAAGAACCGCACATAAAGGTACTCCGCGGCGACATAGTGCCCCGGGCTCCCGCTCCTGCCTATCGGGACGTAGACGACGAACGCGAAGTTCTTCTTCTTGCCCACCGCGTCCGCAAGTGAGGTGAGCTCCGGGCCGTTCTTCGCCCGGGCGGTCTCGATCGCCTCGCGCCGCCTTGGATCCGTCGAATGGTCGTATCCGACCATGCCGACCTCGTCGTCCACGGGATAGATCCAGTGCGTCAGGAGCGTCGTGTCGACCGCGTCAATCAGGGAGACCGAGACGCACCCAAGCTCCTTCGCCTCGTCGAAGAATGCCGCCGCATCGGTCTGCCACGCCACCATGTTGGTGTCGGGGTTGTCGGTTCCGTTGCGCGAGAGCGAGCGGTCGAGCAGGTTCATCTGCTGGTCAACCGAGGACTTGATGGAGGTCGCCACCTGGTCCGCCGTTGCCGCGGTCTTCGCTTCCAGGTTGTCCATTTCACTCACCCGCAGGCCAATCCAGAAGATCAGGGTCAGGGTTAGGCTGCCGATGACGAAGGGCATGGGCATCCACGCGGGCGGGCCACCCTCATCCTTCAGGCTTTCCCGCCAGGCCAGCACCAGGAGTGCAAGGCCGGCGATAAACAGGGCGGACGCCATGACGGCCGATACCGCCGTGTTCGTCCCCCAATTGTAGACCGAAGGCAGCTCGAAGGCGTAGCCGAGAAGCGTGGAGAACCCGACCGACGCCAGCACGGATCCGGACACGGCCTCCGCGAACAGCCTCTCCCGGGCCCGCCGGTCCGACACCCTCCAGAACACGGCGATGCCGGCCGCGGCGATGCAGCACGCGGCGACGACCGATCCACGCCCCGGCTGGACCGTGTCGATCAGCAGGCTGTCGCGCACAAACAGCTCATCAATCTTGAGGTCGACCCCCAGGATCGTCTCCAGTGCAGTGACGCCGCCGATGACGGTCGCTGCCAACCCGGCCCAGACGGCCCTTCTTGCCCCGAGTTCGCGCCCGAGCAGGCCCACGCCGATCGCCAGCATGCAAAGGCCCTCGTTGAACGTTATGGGGGCCTTGTGCTCGAGCGGCTGGACCAGCCGGTCCAAATGAAGGGACCAGCCTGCTAGGGTAAGCATGCCGATACCGATGAGGATCACGGCGAGCGATAGGGATACCCGCTCGATCCAGGATCGCCGGGGCAATGTGTTGACGTGGTCCATGCGGCCCGGACCAAGTAAGCGCCTCAGTTCACCCGGTGCAATGTGTTTCGGACCATGGGATTTACGCGTTTCCACGGTGCGCGCCCGCGCGCGCGCGGGTCCTCAAGTCGGCCATCAACCTGTCAGGGAACGGGATTCGCCAGCGGGGTGGGAGAGCCCGCCTTGTCCGCGGGGCCCTCCTTCAGCTCGTTTTCCCTGAGGAGGTTCAGCGGGCTGTAGGCCAGCCGCCAAGAGGGCTTGTCGATGCTGCCGGTGAGCCTCACTCGGAACACGGCCGAAATCGGTGCCGAAATTGCGTTGAAGAGCTGGAGCAGGGACTTGCTCTCCATGAAGGGGTAGATGTTGGCTGAGAAATCGAGCTGGCGCCGGTCGATCGCGTAAGTGCCCTTGCCCCGGATCATCGAATTGGCCCCGACGATGCTCACGTCCGGGAAGCTGATCGACCCGTTCTCGATCTTGAAGGCCGCCTTGGCCTGGGTGAACCGCAGCTCGGGGAACTTCAGCACCTTCGAAAGCCCCCCGAGCAGCTCCAGCTCCCCGAGGTTGGCACCGCGAACCTGCACGTTCCCGTCGCCGGAAAAGGTCGCCAGTTCCCCGGGCGTTCCCTCTGCGGAGGCGTTTAGATCCAGACGGACTCCGGACTTGGCCCTCGCAAACGTGTCGAGCGCCGTGGTGGCCCCCAGCTTGCCCGACACGACGTAGCCCTTGGCGGCCTCCGCCGCCTGGCCGAGGCTCGCCTCGGCGAGCGAGGCCTTGAAGCGCAGGCGTTTGTCGGGCCCCGTGCCCGTGACCTGGCCGGATCCGGATAGGGAGCCGCCGGCGAAGCCCGCGTTCACATCGTTCACATCGATGTTGTCGTCCTTAATATCGATCTTGAAGAAGGCCCTGTCGAACGCGACACCGTGGACCCTGAGGCCCGAGTCCGCGCGCACCTCGGTATGAAGCTCCTTGTGCCTGCCTCCGGCCGCCGCGGGCCCGTCGAAATGCCCGTCCACGTTCACGGAGGGGGGCTTGTCGAACGAGAACGCCGCGATGGATTGCGCGCCGTCCTGCGGCAGGAGCTTGCCGAGCGGCGCAGGGTCGAGCCTCAAACGCGCGTCGACGTCGAGCGAGCTCCAGAGGCCCCCCTTGTCGGGGTCGAGGGCGAGCTTGAATGAGCCCTGCGCGCTCCCGGAGCCTTTGGCGACGAAGATGTCGATGCCGTCGCAGGCTGCGGGGTCGACATAGAGCAGGACGCGGGCTGCGTCGAAGGCGACGCCCCGTATGACCGGGTCCTTCGAGTCCGCATAGCCGAACACCGAAAAGCTCGCGCCGCGGGCATAACGTCCGCGCACGTCGATCGTGGCCTCGGGCGGGCGCACGGGGAACTCGAAGGACTTGAAGGTGTTCGTCCACCAACCGCCCATGAACCAGGGCGAGATATCAAGCGGCCGCAGGCGGCCCGAAAGAAGGTACCTGAACTCCCGGGTCGAGAAGTTCTGCTCGTAGGAGCCGTACGCGTAATTGTCGCCGCTGCGCGCCATGGCCTCGCGCGCGACGAAATGGCTCCCGTCGAAGGTCACGAGCCCCCTCGCCTCGCTGAATTTGACCCCGTAGGCGGAGAAGTCGCGGGTGTCGACCCGGGCCTTGGACTGCGCGAATTTCCATCCCGGCAGGAACCGGAAGCTGCCCGCGGCAACGAGCGGCGCCGAAAGGTCGGCAAAGCGCCTGATGTCGTGGCCGAAGTGCGCGGAGAGCGGCTCGGTGAGCTCGGGTGCGAACGACCCGGCAAAGGTGGCGTCGGCCGATTTTGCGCCCAGGTCGACCTTGCCCGCGGCCCAAACCGGCCGGCCAAACAGGCTTGCCGAGGCCTCGCCTGAGAGGCTCCTGCGGTCTTCTATGGCCAACCTCACGATCGGCGCCTCGATCAGCGTCGAGCGGTAGGAGACCGTCCCCGCGCTGACCTCCAGCTGCTTCGGATCGAAGGCCAGCGTGTCCACTTTGAGGATGCCGCGGATCCATGCGCGCAGCCCCGAAATGGTGACACTGCTGCCGACATGCAGGCCCTCCGCCGTCGCGAGCGCCGAGGTCATGATGGGCGCCCCGCCCAGGAGCGGGAAGCGGCAGGTCGCGTGAATCCCGCTGGCAGCGACCGGCATCGGGCCGGCCAGCTTGAGGCCGTCGGCGAAGAGTTCCGCGTTCACGATCGCGCCGCGCGTGTCCGAGGGGGTCAGGACTCCGGTAAGGACCGCGTGGTCGAGGCCCGCCATGCGCTCCTCGGCTCCCGAGAATTCGCGGCTCAGGGCCACGTAGTTAAGCGCCACAAACTCGGCGAGCGGCAGGGACGTGGAGGGCGTCGCGTTCCTCGCCACCGTGCCCGCGTTGATCCGCCCGTGCGCGGAGACGCAGACCCCCCCTAGCCGGCAATTGAGGTAGTCGACCGAGAACTCGTTCCCCCTCGAGGTGATCGAGAAGCCGGCGTCAAGGTCCTGGACCAGCTTCTCCGCGCGCCCCGAGGCCGAGAACATCGCGGGGATGTAGAGGTTGGCGCCGGTTGCGCGTATCTCGCTCGCCTCGAACTTCCTTTCGAGGAGCGCGATCGGATCGAGGCGGATGTAGATGGCGTCGGCCGTCACAATTGGCTCGGCGAAGGATGCGAGCCTGAACTGGGCGCGCTGCAGGAGGATCCGGCCCGTCGGGTCGAAGGTCGCCCTGCCGAATTTGACCGAGGCGCCGGACTCCGCGAGGTGGTCCTCGATTGCGCGCAGGAGGAACCTCGGGACCTGAAGCTCGTTGACGGTGCCGATGTAGGCCTGGAAGCAGAGGAGAAGAGCGAGCAGAAGCCACGTCGTCCACACGGCGAGCGTAAGGAGGCAGGACGCGCAGTGGCGCGCGCCCGCTATGCAGGGCTTCAGGATTCCAGCGGGCATCCGGTCAGGGCTGGGTCAGCGTCCAAAGCGCATCGAGCAGCGGCTGCTCGATCGCGAACACGGCCCCGAACTCCTTTGAGCCCGCCAGTTGCTCCATACCCCCGGTCCTTTCGGCAAGCCAGAGCGTCATCGTGTTGACCTGTCCCGCGCCGGCGCCTCCCGGAAGCGCCACCGTCGCATCAAGCCGGTATTTCCACGATCGCACCTCGCCCGCGGCGAACACCTTGTCTGGGAAGCCGTCCTGCACGAAGCTCGCGGCGCGCAGGTTGCGCAGCTGCAGGAGCAGGGCCGTGATCGCGGCCTTCCGCGGCGCGGGCTCCGCGGCGAGGGCTCCTTCCCAGGTCTCATTCTCGGAAAGCTTGTGCGAATAGATCACCGTGTTGTCGCCCGCGTTCGTGAGGGACAGGGAGGTGATGCGCGCGGACGCGGGCAGGGCGTTAAGGAGGCGCTCCCGCCATGCGAGCGGCGAGGCGCTCGTGTCGCGAAGGATGTCGGGCTCCACGGCATAGACCGAGGGCAGGCCGGCGATCCGGGCGTAGGCGATGTTGTCGTGCTTGGTCGGAAGGCCGATCTGCAGCGTGACTTGCGACGCGGGGCTCCCCCCGATCGTGAGCGTGATCTCGCGCTCGGGCCTGTTGAAGCCCCAGTCCTCGATGTCGGCGTTCGTCGGGGAATCGCTCTGGAAACGGAGCGCGCTGAGCGTCTCGAGCTCCTCGAGGAGCCTCTGGACTGCGGCCGAGTCCGCGGCGAGCGTCTGCGCTCCCTGGGCGCCGCCGCCGCGCAGGGTGATCTGCCAGCTCGACTCGTGGCCCCCGCCTGCCGATTCCAGCCGCTGGAGGGCAAGCTCGGGCTGGTTCAGCGCCGACAGGGTGATCGAGGTCACGGCGCTCGCGTCAAAATCGAGGATGTGCCGGTCGCGGAGGTCGTCGGCCGCATTGCGCAGCGTGTTCATGAGCGTGGACGGGATCGAGACGGTGAAGATCGCTCGCCGGTCCTCCAGCTGGGCATAATAGACATTCTCGTCGTCGGTCGGTGCGCCCACATAGAGCGTCTCGTGGCGGTTGTTCCCCTCGACCGTAACCCGCAGCGTGGGCGCCGCCGACGGCGCATTTGCGGGCGGGCTCTGAAGGACGAAGGATTTCACGCGCAGCGAGTCCAGGGCGTTGATTGCGAGCTCCGTGGCGTTCTTGCTGGCGCGCGCGTTCACGGGGGTCCTGAAGAGCCAGCGGCTCCCCTCGCGGTCGAGCCGGACACGGACGCTTGAAGGAGCCGCGGTCTGAAGGTTGAGCGAGCGGGCCTCGAAGACCTGGATCGTGAAGATCACATCGGAGCGCAGCTCGTCGAAGGGGATCGAGAGGCTGTCCGCCAACGAGCGGCCCACGACGTGGACCTTCTGGCCGTCGGAGGAGAGAAGGTAGAGATGATCCCCGACCTTCGTCGTGTCGCCGATGCGCAGGACGGTCGTCCGCCCGGCGGCCCCCTCGTCGCCGGAGGTGAACGACAGCGTCAGCTTCGGCTGCTCGAGTCCATAGTCCGCGAGCTTCAGGCCGCTCTTCTCGAGGTCGCGCGTGCTGAAGCTCGTCAGGTGCTCGAGAAACTGGAGCTCGTTGAGGATGCGGCTCACCGCGTTCAGGTTCGCGGGCCATTCGACGGGCTTGGTGAGGAACCAGGCGTCGCCCCGCCTCTCGAGCGTGAAACTCGTGCCCGGAGCGGTCCCGGTCACCTCGAGGGTCCTAATGTTCGCGGCTTCCGGCCCCAGGACCCTCCGCCGCGCCTCCTGCGAGGCCCTCTCTATCCTCCAGTCGCGCTCAAAGTAGAAAATGAAGAAAAACAGCGCGACATTGAGGAACAGGAGGATGAGTGTGACTTTTGAGCGCATGTCGTTGGAGCGGGAGCGGCCTGGCCGGGCGTCTAGTTTCGCCGCGCCCAGTATACGGCGATGCCGAGCAGCGCGGCAATGCCGGGAAGGGCCAGCATGAGGGTGTAGCGCAGGCGGGCAAGGTCGCCTGCGCTGAGCGAGAGCGAGAAGCGCTCGATCGGGCGCGCCGGGACGTTGAGCGCCATGTCGCGCCCGATCGTCCAGTTGACAGCGCCGAGAAAAAGAAGCTCCGCCCCGGTGTTGGTGATCCGCGCGTTTGAGATCATGTCGCCTGTGCCGATGACGACGATCCTCCCCCTCGGCACGCTGGAGGGCAGGTCTCCGCGGACCGGGACCTTTTCAGAGGCGACGGCGACGCCCAAACGGTTGGGCGGATCCATCTGGGGCAGGCCCTTGATGTCGAGCCCCGCGGTGAAGGGCTGGATGCCGCGCTGGCGGGCATCGACCTCGCCCCAGGCCGTGGTCGAGGTTGCAGCCAGCGTGACCACGGTGAGTTCGCCCCCGGCCGGGCGCCCGGGCAGGGGCCTGACGCTCCGGGCCTGGCCGATCCGCAGGCCCTCCTTGTAGTCGACGAGGGTCTGCGTGATCGGGTGCTGCGCATAGGCCCGGATGATCAGGTCTCCGTCCTCGGTCATGCTGTCGGAGGCCGCATCCAGGATGACGTCGTCGTCGACGAGGATGCCCCAGTCGTCGATCAGCAGGTCGTTGAGTCCCGGCTGCGTTCCCGGCGCGAGGAAGAGGACGAGGCGGCCCGCGCCGGCGCCCAGGTACTGGCGCAGCAGCTCCTGCTCGAACGGCGTGTAAGGGTCGATGGGGGACGCGCTCACGAGGAGCGACGCGTCGGCCGGTATCTTCCGCGCCGCGGCGAGGTCAAGCGTCTCCACGTCGTAGTTTCGCAGGCGCAGCTGGTCCCGCGCCATCGACAGGCCGCGAGCGGGGTCGACATCGTCGGGGCGCAGCTCCCCGTGCCCGACGAGGAAATAGATCTTTTTGCGGTCGGGATTGGAGACGTCGAGGACGGCGGCCGTGATGGCCTGCTCCCCGATGAACTCCTTCCTCGTCCTGTCCTCGACGTGGTAGAGGTTGTCCGGCGTGAGCACCCTCCTGCGGCCGCCGCAGAGGAGAAGCACGACCCCCGGAGTCTCGACGCCGTACTTCTCGGTCTGGCGCCTGTCCTGGTACAGGTCGACATACTCGACCGTGATTTGCCCGCCGGGGTTTGACTCGGTCGCGTACACGTATTCCCGGAGAAGCCCCTCGAGCGCGTGATCATGGGTGTCTCCCGCCTGGCTGCTCGAGGTGACGACGATGTGGACGGGCAGGGACAGCTCGTGAAGGTATGCAAGCGTCTCTGCCGAGAGCGAATACCTGCGGTAGCGTGTCAGGTCGAAGCGCCAGGAGTGGCTGCGCGCCAGATAATTCAGCCCGCCGATGAACGTCAGGAAGAGCACCGCCTGCAGGAGCAGGTTGAAGGTTCGGATCCAACGGGCGGCTCGGAAGCTGTCGATCACGGCGCGTGTGGGGGTTCTAGCTGTGGAGAAGCTTGGCCTCGACGCTGAGGATGCTGAATATCAGGGCGAGCACCGTGCCGCTCACGTAGAAGAGGAGCTCGCGCGTGTCGACGACGCCGCGCGTGAAGTCCTGAAAGTGCTGGCTGATCTGCGCGTACTGCACCGCCTCCTTCAGGGGCGCCAGCGCCTCCCGGTCGAGCCACGAGGCGGAGCCCAGGTACCGCCCGCCGAAGATGATCCCGACAAGGAACGTGAGGCTGAGGATGCCCGCGACGGACTGGTTGCGCGAGAGCGAGCTGGCGAACACGCCGATCGCCACGAAGAAGAGGCCGGATACGGCGATGAAGAGGTAGCCCCCGAAGATGGGGCCCGGATCGATCAGCCGCGCGTCGCCCGCGAACCGCTTGAGGATATAGAAGAGCCCGGAGGTGGACCCCCAGAAGGCCAGATAGAGAAGGTAGGCCGCGCCGTACTTGCCAAGCACCACCTCCGCCGTCGTGACGGGCGTCGTCAGCAGCGTCTCGATCGTCCCGAGGCGGCGCTCCTCGGCGAGGCACTTTGCGGTCAGGAGCGGCACCATGAAGAACACGGGCAGCCAGTAAAGCTCGAAGAAGACGGACGCGGGCGACACGTCCTGGACCGCCTTGCTGTACTGCTCCAGGATGCCCGTGAAGATGAATCCCATGAGCGAAAGGAAAGCGACGGCCGCGATGTACGTGTTGGGGCTTACGAGCAGCATCCGCACCTCGTGGCTGAGTATGGTGAGAAAATGCTTCATGGGCGGGCCGTCGATTTGGGGTTCTCTGCCACCGCATCCCAGCTCCTGCGCGTGGCGGCGAGGAACACATCCTCAAGCGTCGGATGCGCGCGGCTGAGCGAGCGCACCCGCAGTCCCTCGGACAGGCACGCGCGAAGGATCGCCTCGCCCGCGTCCTCGGAGCTGAGCGTCGTCAGGGTGATCGTGCGGAAGCCCTGGGTGTCGACCGGCCCCTCCGATGCGACCGAGAGACCCGGATCAATCGAGCCGAGGAGGAAGGGCAGGGAGGCAAGCGCGCCGGCAGCCTCGATCTCGTAGGCCGACTGTCCGAGCACCTCCCTGCGCAGGTCCGCGGGTGTCCCCTGCGCCACGATCCTGCCCTGGTTGATGATGAGGACCCTGTCGCAGGTCATCTCGATTTCGGGAAGGATGTGGCTGGAGATAAGGACGGTCATCCGGCCGCGCAGGCTGCCAATCAGGTCGCGGACGATCAGGATCTGGTGCGGGTCGAGCCCGATGGTCGGCTCGTCCATGATGATAACCGGGGGCTCCGCGAGCACCGATTCCGCGATGCCGACGCGCTGCCGGAATCCCTTGGAGAGCTTGCCGATGATCTTGTGGCGGACCCGCTTCAGGTCGCAAAGCTCGAGGACCTCGTCGATGCGAGATCCAAGCTTGGCACGGGGCACCTCCTTGAGCCTGCCACGGAAGTAGAGGTATTCGCTCACGCGCATCTCCTCGGGCAGGGGGTTGTTCTCGGGCATGTACCCGATGCGTCGCTTGACGGAGTCCGGCTCCGAGGCGACCGCGTACCCGCAGATCGACACCTGGCCCGAGGTCGCCGGGAGGTATCCGGTGAGGATCCTCATGGTGGTGGATTTTCCGGCGCCGTTGGGTCCGAGAAAGCCGATGATCTCCCCCTTCGGCACGGTGAAGCTGATGTCGTTGACGGCCGTGACCCCCGCGTACGTCTTCACGAGGTGCGTGACTTCGATCGCCGGCTGCGCGGGAATGGGCATCGGTTTTTTGGGGCGCCCTTCGGCTTCAGCCGGCCCTTTTTTCCACCGATACCTCGCCGGCGCGGAATCCGCGGGTTCTCCCGTGGTCGTCTCGGAGAAGGAGTGAACCGACGTCGTCAACCCCGAGCACCCTGCCGTGGCGCCGGCGATTTCCCTCCGAAAGGGTGACCTCGCGCCCCCGCAGCACGTCGTACTTGTTCCAAAGGTCGGCGAACACGTCGACATGTTCGCCTTCGGTGAACCGCTCGTAGGCAAGGAGCACCCGGCCAATGAGCGCGGCGGTGAACCGGTTCATGTCTATCGGCGCCCCGGCGAGTTCGGAAAGCGAAACCGCCCGGCGACCGAGCTCCGACGGCCAGTCCGCCGGCGAGCTGTTCACGTTGAGGCCGAAGCCGAAGACCAGATCGCGAATCTGGTCCGCATCCACGCGCGCCTCCGTAAGCATCCCGCCCGCCTTCCTGCCGTCAAAGACGATGTCGTTCGGCCATTTGACCCCGGGGACAACCGGCACGAATTTTGACACGAGCTCGCAGATCGTGACCCCCATCCAGAGGGTGAACGTCTGCATCCGCTCCGGCTCAATCCTCGGCCGGAATGCGAAGCTGGAATAGAGGTTTCCGTGGGCCTCGCTGTGCCACACCCGGCCGAAGCGCCCGCGGCCCTTGGTTTGGCGCCGTGCGAACACGGCGAAGGGGGCGGCCTGCCCCGCCGCGAGCCTCCGCGCGCATTCGTCATTCGTGCTGTCGACCTCGTCCAGGACCGAGAAGGTGAAGCCCCTCCTCCGAATCTTCAGCTGCGCTTCAATCAACGCCGCATGAAGCACCAGCGGGCGCTTCGAAAGCCGGTAGCCGCGCGCCGGCTGTGCCTCGAAGGCGAAGCCCTGAGCGCGCAGCTTCTCCATCTGGTGCCAAACCGACACCCGGCTCACGCCGAGCTTGGCTGCCATCGCGCCCCCTGAAACCCAGTCCGGCTCGGCCGCGAGCAGTTCCCTCAGGATGAGAGTATCGGTCACTTACTGCGGCCTCCCTGGACTGCCTCCGTTCGGGCCGCTCCAATTCCATTCGTCATTGAGGCGCGACCAATCGTCGTCATGGCGCAAATAGGTGTCCTGGCTCTCCTTCATGATGTAGCTGCCCTCGGCGGAGTCGCCCCCCACCGCCATCGCCCTTGCGGTGTCAGCAAGGTCGTTCATGTTCGCCTGCCTCTGGTCGTCCAGGTACATGTTCTTGGCGGCGTAGGAATTCAGGCCCAATAGGTTTCCGAAAACGAGGCCGGAGTGGCTCTTGAAGGAAAGGTCCAGGAGCCCGTTGGCGTTAAAGAGGTCCGTGTCGCGGAAGACCGGCGGCCGCTTCTCGTGCACGACGTAGCTCGGCAGCCGCTTGATCTCGTTTTTCGGCTTGTCGATGTCGCGCATGTCCACCTGCTGGGAAGCCGGCACGGGCGTCGGCTCTGGGGTCGGGGGCGTGTACTTGGGCAGACCCGAGGAAAGCGCCGCGGCGATGTCCGGCGAGACCGAACGGGTCACGCCGTCCGAGTCGGTGGGCGGTTGGGGCACATAGTCCTTCTGCGGCGCCGCGAGCACGAGATTCGAGGCATCGCGGGAGTCCGAACCGGCGGCGGGTGTGGCCTGGGGGTTCGCGGGAGCGGGAGGCGGGGGCGCGTCATCGGCGGCCGCGGAGCCCGCCGCGAGGAGGAGAGCCATCAAAATTGAAGGGGTTCGTTGGGTCATTTCTCTCGTTAGTAACCTAGCGCGGGGAATAGATCCGCGCAACCCATTCCTTGGCCGGACGGGCCCCTCGGGAAGCTCGGACTCGGAGCGGATTTAGCCGCGGACCTGTCCCGTGCCCGTCACGAGCCACTTGTAGCTGCAGAGCTCCCGAAGGCCCATCGGTCCGCGCGCATGGAGCCGGTCGGTGCTTATCCCGATCTCTGCGCCGAATCCGAATTCAAAGCCGTCATTGAACCGCGTGCTGGCATTCCAAAAGACCGCAGCGCTGTCCACGCCCGCCATGAACCGCTGGGCGGCGGATGGGTCGGACGTTACGATCGCGTCACTGTGCGCCGAACCGTCCCTGTTGATGGTGGCGATCGCCTGCTCGAGCGAGGCGACGACCCTGACGGCGACGACCAGGTCGAGAAATTCCCTCGTGAAGTCTGCGGACGCGGCCTTTTCAGAGGAGACGCCCGCCTGCATTAGGATGGAGGCGGACGCCTCGTCGCAAAGAAGACGCACGCCCTTTGAGGCAAGCGCACGTCCCACCTTCGGAAGAAGATCCGGTGCGCCGTCCTTGTGGACAAGGAGCTGCTCCACCGCATTGCAAACGCCGGGACGCTGGACCTTTGCATTCACCACGATGGACTCGGCCATTGCGGGATCGGCAGCCCGGTCCAGATAGACGAAGCAGACGCCCGTGTAGTGCTTGATGACGGGAATCGTGCTGTTTTCGGCGACAAACCGGATGAGGCCCTCGCCGCCGCGCGGAATGATGCAATGGATATGCGAATCGAGCTTTAGGAGGATCTCCAGTGCGGCCCGGTCCGGCGTGGGAACCAGCTGGACGGCATCGCGCGGCAGGCCCGCGTCAGCGAGGGATTCCGAGATCAGTGCGCCGAGGGCCCTGTTGGTCTCGAAGATCTCCCTGCCTCCCCTCAGGATCGAGGCATTGCCGCTCTTAAGGCAGAGGGCTGCGCAGTCAACGGTGACGTTCGGGCGCGCCTCAAAGATGACGCCGATGACGCCAATGGGCACGCGGACCTTCCTCAGCCTCAGGCCGTTAGGCCGGGTGGTCTCCTCCAGAACCTCGCCGAGCGGGTCGGGGAGCGACGCGACCTGACGCAGGGATTCGGTCAGTTGGGCGAGCCGGGCGGGGGTGAAGGTGAGTCGGTCGATCTGGGCGGGCGTGAGCGCGTTGGATTCTGCGGCTTCGAGGTCAAGCCGGTTGGCCGCCATGAGGGTTGGGTGCGACCGGTCTATGCGCTCGGCCAGATCCCGCAGGGCCGCGTTCCGGGTAGCCGCCGGCGACACTGCAAGCTCAAGCGACGCCGCGCGGGCGCGCACGGCGATGTCGGTTACGAGCTGGGTCAGGTCCTCGGGCATGGGAAACGCCCACCTTCGCCCAGAGTCGCCCTCTCGGCAAAGGAATTTTGGGGCGCCCGGGGTCCTGTTCACTCGAAGATCCTGCCCCTGCTGAAGCGCCAAACCGAAACGCTCATGATGAGCACCGTAATCAGCGTGAGCCACCCTAGCGTCGGCAAGAGTTCGATCAGCGTCGCGTGGGCCCAGAGCACCTGACTGAATCCCTCCATCGACCAGAATACGAGCGTCAGCCTGCTGATCCTCTGGATGAATTCCGGCATGAAGCTAACCGGGAACCAGGCGCCGCCGACGGCGCTCATCAGGAGGATCGCGAACGTCGATAGCCCCGACGCGGACTCCCGCGTCGGTGAGACGGCCGCGATCAGCATTCCGAAAGAGGTGCAGGCCGCCGCTGCGAACACGCAGACCAGAATCAGGTACGGGAACTGCCGGCCGATCTCGATTCCGTAGATGACGTGTCCCGCCATGAAGAGGACCGTCAGCTGGATGAGACCGAGGCAGGTCCCATAGATGAACTTGCTCCACAGGATGTCCCCCCGGGTGACCGGCGCCGAAAGGATGCGTTGGAATAGGCCGCTCTCCTTTTCCCTGAAGAGCGCCGTGGCCGAGGCGGTGAGCGCGAAAAGCAGGAACTGGACGGCCCATCCCCCGACGAGCATGGTGGCGGCGGGTGACTTTACGTCCGTGCCGGCGACCTGCACGTTGTCGATTTTCACGATGTTGGAGAGGGCGTCCGAGGCAGGCGTAGCCTTTCCGGCGCCGGATTCGCCGATCCGACGGAATCCGAAGTTGCCGGCGGACATGTCGGCCTTGATCCGGTTAGGGTCCCCCCCGAATTCGCGGGCGGCGGCCGATGCGACCGCGCTGTTGAATCGTTCAAGGTGTTCCGATCCCACGGCCGCGCGCGCCCGCGCCTCGAGCGACTGGCCGAGGAGCTCCGGCACATTTGAGAAAAGCGTTTTCTGGAGGAGGCCGTTGACGGTCTGGGCCTCGATCTCGTTGCGGGGATTCGAATAGGTCTTTAAGTGGATCCCGATTCCGTCCGACCGGATGATGTCCTTCGGTATCACCAGAGCGAAGCGGAATTCGTCGGCCCTCATCAGGGGGCGCAGGTCGCCTTCGGCCAGGGGCCGCGTGGATTTGTCGGCAGCAACGTATTGGGTCACAACCCTGAAGGCCTTCTCGGCCTTGAGGGCGTCGACTAGGGCCGCCGCGGCCGGGTTGTCGCTCTGGTTCACGACGCCGACGTGGATCCCCGAGGGGCCCGGGTCGGGCGAGTTCACGTGGAAGATCTGGCCAAAGAGGTAGATCAGGCTGAAGGGCACGACGAAGGTGAGCATGATCGAGACGCGGTCCTTCAGCAGGAGAGCAAAGTCTTTTCTGACGAGTACGAGGATCGGATTCATTATTCTCTGAGGGTGCGGCCGGTGAGTTGCAGGAAAAGCGCTTCGAGGGTGGGGCGTTGGCTTGTGAAGAGCCGGGGCGGGAGTCCGTGCCTCTCGGTGAGCGAGTAGAATGCGCTGAGCGCGTAACCCGGCCGCGGCCGGAACTGGTGGACACCTTCAACCGTGGCCACGTCGCCAAAGGAGGGGAGCTCCGATGCAAGAGAGGCGGTTTCCGCCGATGCCGGGAACCGGATCTCCTCCTCGAATGGGAGGCGGGCAAGCAGGTCGTCAATCGACCCGAGCGCCAGGATCTTGCCGTGGTCGATGATCCCGATTCGGGAGCACAGCCGTGTGGCCTCCTCCATGTAGTGCGTCGAGTAGATCACGGTCATTCCGTCTCGATTAAGCTTCTTTAGGAAGTCGAAGATCGCATTCCGGGACTGGGGGTCCACGCCGACCGTCGGCTCGTCGCAGAGAAGTATCTTGGGCTGATGGAGGAGGGCGGCAGCCAGGTTAAGGCGCCGCTGCATTCCGCCCGAGAACGTCTTGACCAAATCCTTCCTTCGGTCTGCGAGCTGCACGGCCTCAAGGACGCGGTCCAGGCGCTCCCCGAGCACCGATCCCCTCAACCCATAGAGTTCTCCGAAAATCCTCAGATTGAGCTCGGCCGACAGGTCCGGGTAGAGGGCGATGTGCTGGGGCACGAGGCCAAGCGACTGTCGGGCCGATGCAGATCCGGCGGCCACACCCTCCCCAGCGACGGTCAACGTCCCTCCATCGAGGCCGCGCAGGCCCGCGACGAGGGACATGAAGGTGGATTTTCCCGCCCCGTTTGGCCCGAGAAGCCCGAAGAATTCGCCGGGGGCAATATCCAGGGAGATGCCGTCGAGGGCGGTTTTTGGGCCGAAGCGCTTGATAACACCCTTGGCCGAGATGAGGGGTGAGGAGGCGGTCATTTTGGAAGCAGGATGGAATTGAGGGCGTTTACGTGCGAGGCGAAGGCGGCACGCCCCGCAGCGGTTGCGGCTACGAAGGTCTTGGGCCGTCGGGCGACAAACTCCTTGTTGACGGCTATATAACCCTTCGATTCAAGGGTCGCCAGGTGCGCCCCCAAGTTGCCGTCGGTCAGCCGGAGATGGTCCTTCAGAAACGTGAAATCGACCCTCAAGGCGTCGGGCAGCTGGCATAGCGCCGACATGATCTGGAGCCGCGCGGGCTGGTGGATGACGGGGTCGAGCGCTTCCATGGTGGGATCAACGCCAGGACGACCGAACATAGAATCCCGAGGCGACCAGGGTGGCACCACAGAGGGCCGTGGAGGCCCAAAAGAGGGCCGGGAGAAACAGGATGGTCGCCACCGTGAGTGCTGTGATGATGATGCCCACCCAGAGCAGGTAGTTGTCGAACCAGATGCCGCTCACGACATAAAGCTGCATGACGACAAGGATGCTGAGGGCGAAGCCCGATTTGTACGAGTGAGGCGCTCCGAGAACGGCGGGGAACGCAATATAGCCGAATAATATGAGGGCGATGCACACCGCTAGGAACCTCCGGTCGATCTTGGTGCGCACATGGCTTCCGTGGATGAACGCGATCGCAAAGGTGACCACGATTCCGACGAGCGATAGGGCCGAGGTGATCCAGGATTGGGTGCTCTCAATCCATCCAAGAGCCGCTATGGCGATCCAGATGAATCCCCACAGCCAGAGATAGAAGTGGCCCCGGTGGGAACGGATGGCTGCGCGCATCGCCGCGCGAGAAGCCTCAATTTCGCGGAGCGCCTGGGCTGCTTCTTCGGGAGAAATGTTCACAGCAGAGTACTCTACCCACCAGAGTAATCTGTCGATGGTTTTTTAGAGGACGTTTCCTAAAATATTCATCAACAAAACGTTCTATGCGAAGATTGTTGAAATCCACGCTCTATATCCGGGCTTACGACCGCAGGACTCGTTTCTTGACGTCAGCCCAGGCTCCATCGGGGATCAAGGGGCCCAGATGCCGAACCGTCTCCGATCCCAAGATGGAGGCGGCGACACCGCACTCCGGGAGCGGGCGCCCATTGAGATACCCATAAAGGAAGCCCGCTGCCCATGCGTCCCCGGCCCCGTTGGTATCTACCACGTCCTTGAGATGGATAGGTGCCATTCTGTGGGCCTCGTTTCCCTTGGCTATCCAAGAGCCCTCGCGGCCCATTTTGACGGCGGCAATGACTCCGTGCCCCGCGAGCTCCCGCGCGAGCGCCTCGTAATCGTCCCCTCTGCCTGGAAAAAGGGCGCGTATTTCGTCCTCGTTGGCGAAGACGATGTCGATCCCACGCCCAAACTGCTTGAGCATCCAATCCCTCGCCGCATGGACGACCTCGAAAGAAGAGAGATCGAGGCTGATGGTGCACCCTGCCGCCCGAGCCGCATTGAGCACGGCCTCGCAGAGATGCTGGTTGAAGACAAGGTACCCCTCGATGTGCGCGTGACGGGCACCGCCAAAGTCGTCGGGCGAGATCTCCGACGGCGAAAGCGTCATCGCGGCGCCCAGGTTCGTCCTCATGGTCCTCTGGGCGTCGGGTGTCACGAGGGCTAGGCAGCGCGCATTTGCGACCTTTCCGTATTTGAAGCGCGAAACATCAACTCCGGCGTCCGCGAACCGATCCCTGTAGGCGGCGGCCAGGGGGTCGTTTCCGAGCTTGCCCACGAATGCGGTGCTCAGGCCGAGGCGCGCCGCATTGAAGGTGGCATTGGCCGCGGATCCGCCTGTGGTCTTGGCCGGAGCCTCGGCCAGGAGGGCGAGGATACGCCCCATCTCGGCGTCGTCGACGAGCACCATCCCTCCCTTTTCGCCGGGCACGTTCGAAAGGAAGGCCTCAGATACCCGGGCGACAAGGTCCATGATGGGAGAGCCCACCCCTATCAGGTCGATCTGTCGGGCGCCTGTGCTCATGAGACGGCCCCCGCGACCGTGAGGCTCGTGGTCAGGAGCGGTTCGTCATCGACCTCGATCATGATCCAATAATCCCCGGGGCGCGCGAAGCTCAGGTTTCGGATCTCATTTATCAGGTTGATCCGCGCCAGCGGTCCCTGGGATTCAATGGTCCGCTCGATCAAGGGCTTCGGGTCTTCGAGCTCCATGCCCATGGAGATCTTCATCCGATGGGTTCCGGCCGCGACATCTGTGATCGCCAGGAACCAGACCATGTGCGGGTGAATGACGGGAAAGTGCTTCGCCATGATATTGGAGAAGACCCCGAGGATCGTGTGCTTTCCGGAGCCGGGATCGATGTGCACGGCGTCGCAAAGCAGCCATGCGAGAAGCTGCGGCTTCGAATTAACATTCCTTCTTTCCATACGGGGCCGAGTTGGAGGTCGCGGGGGGGCCTGGGCAAATCATTTTGCGTGGGATGAGGCCCTATGCCAGCGTATGGCATGTTTCAATCCCTCGCGGCCTATCCCCATTGGTTCGTCGTTGCCTGCTCGGTGCTTGCGGCAGTGGCGGTCCTCTGGGTGCTCCTCAAGCTGCTCAAGGCGGCGATGTGGCTCCTCTTTTTTGGGCTCCTCATCGCCGTGGCCCTCGCCGCGGCTTCGTTTTTCTTCAGGTAGCGCCGCGCCTTGGTTTGAAGAATCTTGCGCGATTCGGGCGCCGGCGTTTAACCCTCTCGGATGAAATATATCTTCGTGACGGGCGGAGTTGTTTCTTCGCTTGGCAAGGGGCTTACGGCCGCGGCGCTCGGCGCGCTGCTTGAGCTCCGGGGCCTATCCGTCCGGATACAGAAGTTTGACCCGTACCTGAACGTCGATCCAGGCACGATGAGCCCGTACCAGCACGGGGAGGTCTACGTGCTTGAGGACGGCGCGGAGACCGACCTCGACTTGGGCCATTACGAGCGGTTCACGAGCGGGAAGCTCTCGCACCTGAACAGCCTGAGCTCGGGCCAGATCTATGAGAGCGTGATCCAGAAGGAGCGGCGCGGGGTGTACCTCGGGAAGACCGTGCAGGTGATCCCCCATGTCACGAATGAGATCAAGGAGCGAATCTACGCCGGCGGGAAGAATGTCGACGTCCTGATTACTGAGATTGGCGGGACGACCGGCGACATCGAGGGGCTGCCCTTCCTCGAGGCCATGAGGCAGTTCGCGCTCGAGATGAAGCCGAACGACGTGGTCTTCATCCACGTGACCCTGGTCCCCTTTCTCGCTGCCGCCGGCGAGCTCAAGACGAAGCCGACGCAGCAATCGGTCGCCAAGCTGCGCGAGATCGGCATCCAGCCCCACGTCCTCGTGTGCCGATGCGACCATCCCCTCGACATCGACCTGCGGGACAAGCTGAGCATGTTCTGCAATGTCCCGGTGAAGGCGGTCATCGAATGCCGCGATGTCGACAGTTCGATCTACCAGCTCCCGCTTGCGCTCCAGAAGGAGGGCATGGACGAGCTCGTCCTCGATCTGTTCGGGTTTTCGATTCCCGCTCCGAAAAAGAACATCTGGGTCGAGATTGTCAGGCGGCTCCTGAATCCCAGGCACGAGGTAACGATCGGGGTCGTGGGCAAATACATCGAGCTTCAGGACGCGTACAAGTCGGTCTATGAGTCGATCACGCACGCCGGAATCGCCAACACGTGCAAGGTGACCGTCAAACGGATCGATGCCGAGGACCTGGAAAGAAAGGGCGGGATGGCGCTCCTCAAGGGCCTCGACGGCATTCTGGTGCCGGGCGGATTCGGCGACCGCGGCACCGAAGGCAAGATAGCGGCTGCGCGCTACGCGCGGGAGAAGGGGATCCCCTATTTCGGCCTTTGCCTCGGCCTTCAGATCGCGGTGATCGAGGTCGCCCGAAACGTGCTGAAGCTTCGCGGGGCGAACAGCACGGAGTTCGATCCGAGGTGCGCCGAACCCGTCATCAACATGATGGAGGAGCAGAAGGCCATCACCGACAAGGGTGCCACGATGAGGCTCGGGAGCTACGACTGCGCGGTCACGCCCGGAACCCTGGCGGCAAGGGCCTACGGAAGCGCCCTGATCCGGGAGCGCCACCGCCACCGCTACGAGGTCAACAACGCCTACGTGGAGCGCCTGAAGGGTCCGCTGACGATCAGCGGGATCAACCCAAAGCGGAACCTTGTCGAGATCATCGAGCTGAAGGGGCATCCCTGGTTTGTGGCGGTCCAGTTCCACCCGGAGTTTCAGTCGAAGCCGAACCAGGCCCACCCGCTCTTCGCCGCATTCATTGCGGCGGCGGTTCGCAACAAGCGCGCCGGGCGCAGGCCCGGGGCGAAGAAGGGCCGCGCGTGAGGATCTTTGACCCGGCGCGCCTTCTTTTGATTGCGGGGCCCTGCTCGCTAGAGAGCGAGTCCGTGTGCCGCGCCGTTGCAGTGCGTCTCACGAAAATTGGAAAGAAGCACCCGGAGCTGAAGATCGTCTTCAAGGGATCCTTCGACAAGGCGAACCGGACATCGGGCTCGGGCCCGAGAGGGACGGGCCTTGAGGAGGGCCTTTCGCTTCTTTCCCTCGTCCGGAAGGAGTACGGGTTCCCGGTCCTCACGGACGTCCACGAACGCGTGCAGGTGGGGCCCGTTGCGACCGTGTGCGACGTCCTGCAGATCCCGGCCTTCCTCAGCAGGCAGACGGACCTTCTCATTGCGGCGGCGGGGACCGGGCGCGCGGTCAACGTCAAGAAGGGCCAGTTTCTTTCCCCGCAGGAGATGGTTCACGTCACGGCGAAGCTGCGGCAGGGCGGGGCGACCGAGATTTGGCAAACCGAACGGGGGACGACCTTCGGATACCAGAATCTGGTCGTCGACATGCGCTCGTTCGACATCATGCGGAAGAACGGATTCCCCACGGTCTTCGACGCGACCCACAGCGTTCAGCTCCCCGGGGCCGCAGGCGGCAAGAGCGGCGGCCAGAGGGAATTTGTCGCCCCTCTCGCGAAGGCCGCACTCGCCGCGGGCGCGGACGGACTTTTCATCGAAACCCACCCCGAACCGGACCGAGCCTTGAGTGATGGGCCCAACATGATTCCCCTCAACGAGCTGGAGACGCTCCTCGTCGGATGCATTGCGGTCTGGAGGGCCGTGAGGGCGGGCGCAAGCGGCTGATGCCCGGCCGATCCACGCAGGCTGCGGAGTTGACCGCGCCCGGTCGCCCTTCCACGATCTGGACCACAAAACCCTGATGGAAACATTCCTGATCGACGTGCCGATGCCATCCATGGGCGCCACGGTGAACGAGCTCACCGTCGTCAGCCTGAAGACCCAGGCCGGGGCCCCCGTGTCCAAGGGCCAGAGGATTGCCGAGCTCGAGAGCGACAAGTCGATTTTTGAATTCGAGTCCCCCTGCGCGGGGACGATCCGGGCGATCTTTGGCAAGCCGGGAGACGTCCTTCCCTCCGGCGCGGTCTTTCTCCAATTGGAGACCTCCGATTCGAGCCTGCGGCACCTTGCGAGCAAGTCGGGCGCCTCTGCGCCGCCGTCCGCGGAACCTGCCGTGCCCAAGGCGGCAGCCATTTGGACCCCGAGGGCGACCAAGCTCGCCCAGGAGGCGGGTCTCGATCCGGCAAAGATAAGCGACATTGAGGCGACCGGACCCGGAGGTCGCGTCTCGGGTGACGACGTCGCCCATTACATAGAAAAAAGCCGTAAATGACATCCCCGCAGACGCCCGCTGCCGAAACCGTCCGCATCGCGGGCGTCGGGTTTGCCGTTCCAAACAACGTCCGCGCCAACAGCGAAATCCTGAAGGCGTTTCCGAACCGAACCGAGGACGAGATCGTCCGCCTGACCGGAATCAAGGAACGCAGGTATGCGGACGACGACGAGAGCGCCACATCGCTGGCCGCTATCGCGGTGGAGCACGCCCTCATCCAGGCGGGCCTTCCGGTGTCCGAGATAGACACGATCATCATGGCGACGATCATCCCCGACCAGCCGGTCCCGTCGGCTGCGAGCGCGCTCGCAGCGCAGCTAGGGATCCCCAGGGTCGCCGCGTTCGACCTGAATGCCGCCTGTTCGGGCTGGCTCTATGCGCTCGAGGTCGGGCGATCGCTCATCCTCGGCGGATCCGCGCGCAACGTGGTCGTGGTGACCGCCGAGCTGCTTTCGCGGATAACAAACCCGCAGGACCATGAAACGGCCTTTCTTTTCGGCGACGGTGCGGGTGCCGCGATTCTTACTGGCGCCCCGACCGGACACAGGCTGCACCGGATGGGGCTCTCTGGAGACGCAGGCCAGTTCACTGCAATCCAGAGGAAAGGCGGCGGAGCCCGCAAACCATGGCCCGACGCCAAGGGCGACCTCCAACACTTCTACCTACAGATGGACGGCGTCGCGGTCTTCAAGCACGCCGTCATCGGGTTTGCCGAGCAGATCGAGGAGACGCTAAGGCGCGAATGCCTCAGACCCGAGGATATCGCGTGGGTCGTGCCCCACCAGGCCAACGCCCGGATCCTCAAGGCGGTCAGCAAACGGGTCGGGATACCCTACGAGAAATTTGTGATGACGATCGCGAAGTACGGCAACACGAGCGGCGCGAGCGTCTCCATGGCGCTCGGGTGGGCAGCCGAGGAGGGTATCTTCATGGAGGGCGACCGCATCATCTTCTGCAGCGTAGGAGCGGGCCTTACGTTTGCCGGAGGCCTCCTCGTCTGGTAGGCCTCAGCCCGTGAGCTCGTAGCTGAGCACGCTCAGGGCGTATACGGCCGCCGTCTCGCAACGCAGAACGAGGGGACCAAGCGTGATCGGCTCAAATCCGTGTGTCCGCGAGAGCGCCATCTCGGCCTGCGTGAAGTCTCCCTCCGGGCCAATCAGCCAGAGCACATTGACCGGGACCCGGTTCTGCGATGCCCGGAACTGCGCCAGTGCCGACTTGAGCGACTTTGCGCCTGGCTGAAGGCTCGCGATCAGCTTCAGGTCATATCCCTTCGCCGATTCCATGAAGGTCGATGCCGAGGTCACCGGGGCAATCTCGGGCAACCAGGGATTGCCGCACTGTTTTGCGGCCTCGAGCGCGGCGGTCTGCCATTTGCCGATCTTCTTGTCGGAGCGCTCCCCGTCCAGGTGCATCTGAGTCCGCTCGCTCTCAAGGGGAACGATCACCGACACCCCGATCTCCGTCGCCTTTCGAACGATGGAGTCCATCGCTCCTCCCAGCGGGAGCGCCTGCCCCAAGGTGATCCTCCAGGGGATCCGGCGCGCCTTTTGCGCAAAGCGCACCTTAAGGCGCGCGGCGCGCTTGTCCGGCTCCAGAAGCTCGCAGATCCATTCGGTCCCCTTTCCGTTGAACGCAACCACGGTCGATCCGGGCTCAGCCCGGTTCACCGCAATCAAGTGGTGGGATTCTTCCTGGGACAGCGTGATGTCGGTGGGATCAGCTACGGCTGGAAGGCAATAGACTCTGAAGTCGGGCATCCTCTGAGTGGAGATCGGAGTCGAGGGTCCTGTCAACGGCGGCAAAGCCTACGCACTGAGGACCTGCCAGCGGCGGCCGCTTCGAATCCGACGGCCTCTCTGTTGCCCGGGTGGCGGAATTGGAGGACAAGGCAAACTCAATTCTGCGTGTGGATCCAATTTCCACCACGGGCGCCATTTATAGAGGGGAAGTGTGATTGGGGTTGGGGGTAAACACCCCCTGAGTTACCCCTGAAAGCAGGGTTCAGTTTGGCACGAACGCGAATGGCTCCCCGAAGGGGAAATCTGATCCGGTTCGGCTTTCTACAATCTCCGCCCAAAAACGACATGGGAAGAGTTGTCGGTTGCTCTGTCCATCTCGGAACCCAAGTGGAGCCTAGGAGACGACGTTTTTTCGTTCATCGTAATGACGCGGAAAGGTTCGTCGCTCAACACACCACGACTCCCATCCCCATCGGCGAGCCGTGTGAGCGGAAGGCTGAAATCCCCTACACTGTTGAACGGTTTCGCCCGCTCGGAACAAACCCCAGCGATCGTCGCCGGTGAGATTGACGGGAGGACGTTTGGTGGGTGAAGCAGGTTTGTGGATATGGGGAATCAAGGGCTCAGGTTTTTGGGAACACGACTGAACAGCCAGTCCTATACAGAGGGCGCTATATGGCAATCAGGACACCGGTATTCCACACGGCGAATAGCCTTCTTGGCCCGGATGGCATTATGGATTCACCTGGATCCGAGAGTCCCATTCGCGCAAAATTATTTTTGAATCCGCTTAGCACGGGATTGCGTATAACGGAGACGACCGAACCCTAGGAGATTCTTCAACTAATTATATGAGCCAATATAAAGCAATTTTGGCGGCGATTCTCGTGGTTGCTGCCCTGCATCCGAATTGCGATGCACAGCTGGTGCCATTCGCGGCACCCGCATCGGTTGCGCCTTCCCTGATACAGTACACGGGCGCCGCCGAGTATGCTAAACCAGAGCCTTCCCATCTTGTTTTTTACAAAGAGGATGGGACATTCCAGGAAATCAATTCGTACCTCCAGAACCTGGATGGAAGTATCACGACGTATGCACCCGGATCAGGGACCTATACTTATTCCATTGATCCTCTAAATCCTTCCCATGCGACGATTGTCTATAATGGAAGCACAGACCCCACGACATTCGATAATCTGTATTTCTATTCGGCAATTGGCGGATTGCAGGTTGCTACTCAAGTTTCTGCCGTCATTGCACAGCCATTTTTTAGATTTTCTCCCGAAATCGTTACTAATGGCGAAGTAAACGTCTCGAATAGGTGTAAGTTGGATTCGGGAGCCGTCGCCATCAGCGGCTTTGTGGTACAGTCAACCGGTCCTAGATGGGTTCTTCTCAGAGCCGTCGGCGCGACATTGGCGAATTTTGGTGTGGCGGGGGTCGTTTCAACACCCTCTTTCACAGTTTATGATTCAACCCAAACTTCGGTTGGAACCTCATCGGTATGGAGTTCAGATCCGAATCTCATCGGAGGCTATTCTACGATTTTTTCGCTGGCCGGAGCTTTTCCGCTAAAGAGTGGATCTGATGAGGGTGTTCTCTTAGTGCAGCTGAATCCGGGAGCGTACACCGGCGTTTTCAAAGCAGGAAGCTCGGGGACTATTCTTTGCGAGGTATACATTTTGCCGTTCTGAGGCCGCTCCTTTGGCGGATTTTGTTCTCAGGAACCGTCAAATTTGCAATCGGCAGCGCGTTTCCAGGGAAACAGCGTGGACCGTAGAACGGCAACCTGACGAGGGCGAGGGACGCGAAAGCCAAGGTGCGGAAGAAGGTCAAGAAGGTGGACGAAGGAACGGTTTACATCGTTTCTCATGTTGGGACGGAAGGGTCAACCTGTGGTTAATCTTTGACCGTCATGTTTGTCGCGGGTCCATACACCTTCAGCAAATCACACCGCAATATTGAGCCATAAGCAGATTCGAAGCTGCTGTTAAGGAACCCAGTGGACGCGGAATTAGCGCAACCCAAGAGGAGAAACCTGCCAAGGGCCGTGTCCACGGCGTCCGCAGGGATTCATTTGAGGACTTGCCAGCCTCCCTCCGTTCGCCTCCGATGGTTCTCCTGTTGCCCGGGTGGCGGAATTGGCAGACGCAGCAGACTCAAAATCTGCCGTAGCAATACGTGTGGGTTCGATTCCCACCCTGGGCACCATTTTGAGACTTCTATGTTCGAGGTGAACGAATTCATGATTAGCTGGATCGGTGAGGTAAAGCCTCGCCTTGAGTCCTGCTATTTGCGGGTCTCAGAGTCCTTCTCCCCTAAAACTGCAGATTGTGAAAGCTCCTGCGATCTAGAGTTGGTTGATTGCCGGACCCGCGCCTGCGCGATGCCAGGATCGAAATTGAGCTCTGACAAGTGAATACGTTTTCGGCGCGTGAGACTCAATTGTTGCGCGAGCTTGACGGACTGGAACTCGCTGGGTTTTGGCAACGCGCCGCTGCGTTCCTCGTCGACTGTTTCCTCATGGCTGTTCTTTTGAGTGTGCTAACGACGCTCGCATTGTGGGGATGGCAAAGGCTCAACCGGGTGCAGGGCCACAAGGAGCCGGTCGATTTTCATTTGCCCGTCGTGAAGGAACTTTCAGTTCCTGTGACCCAAGGTGGCATGAAAGTCCAATTGATCAACATCGAGGGCAACGAAGCTATTCATATAGCAGCCACAGTCGTAGTGCCGGTACTGTATTGTGGCATTTTGCTTTGGGCAGGCAAGGGCCGCACCCCTGGTAAGCGGCTGATGAAGATAAGGGTCGTCTCGCTGGCCCACCGGCATATCACGTTCTGGCACGCGGTAGAGAGAGCTTTGGGTTATGGAGCAGCTGCGCTTGAGCTGGGTTTCGGGTTTGTGCAGTTCTTTATTCATCCCTACCGGCGCTGTGCGCAGGACCGTCTTGCCGAGACGATCGTGGTTACCGAACGCAGCTATCAGGCGCTGCAAAAGAAGCTTTCACAGAAGCTGATTGCCGATGGTCCCCTTGAATCTCCGCCTAACGTGTCATAACGCCCTGATACAATTATCGCTCCTTAACTGCGAACCGCTGCGATTGGCCTGCGGGAAATAAGGCGCCTACAATACTCGTTCGTGAACGAGCGCGAATGAGCTTCAACTCAGGGTACCCGACCACCGTGGCTCTGAAAGTGTTAGAGATTTTAGTTCATCCACAACAGCTCAACTCGGGGCGCTTCGGGTGAGTCCGCATCTGTTCTTCGTCATTAACCGCTGAAGCTTGAGCCAGCCTCCAAAACGAAAGCGCCTCAACCACACCCCTTCATTGCCCTATGACCACAGCTTTGTTAATTCTCTCTATGGCAAGTACTTGAAAACACGTATTCTGTCTCATTGCTGTGTTCGGCCGAGTAATCGATAACCTAAAATAATTTCTTAGCTGAATGTATTATTTTGATCGTTTGAACCGAGCCGGTATCGCGTTTCTAACCGTCGTTCTGGGATTCGGCGTGCACGCCAAAGCCATCGCCGCGTCCTGGCTTCAAGACGGAAGGGAACCACCGCTTCACCCCACAGTCATCATCACGGAGTACAAGGGCAAGAGCTACACCGTCTCCAACGTGCACGGGGAATACCCGGGAATCTACATAGACGGCCATGCCAAGCGATTGTACGGCAAGCAAAAGTACCAACCTCTTCGTGCGGTCGGATTTGCGCCAGGATTTGTGCGATTCAAGAGCCAGAGTGCATCTTCCCAGACAAAGACATTGACCTGGCACCTCGCTGAATCCGGGGCCTTGGCTGTGAACGAAAACCTGCCGGGAGGCACCTACTCGGCGACGGGAATTTACCATTGCACGCTGATCGCATCAGAGGCCCATACGGACACCTTTATCGCCGTCATCTTCTTCCGCACGGATTTATCGGGGGCTCCCGACCTAAGCTCCTCAGCGATTGCGTTCCGGGAGGTTGGGCCCCTGCCTGCAGGCACTGAGGAGGACGTGACGATCAACTGCTCCTACGTGGCGCCACCGGGGCAGCATTACTACTTTTTCACCTTGGTCTTCGCCAAGGGGCAAGAAATCCGGACCGATCAGAGCGAATTTGTGGCCTCGTTCTTTCGGCGCCAGGAGATGGCCTCGCACCGCTCCGTGCTGGAAAAGTATTTCCTGCAATTCGGGGGCTCGAATCGGCCCGCAGTTCCTTACCTCCGGGTTCCTCCCCAATTGCCCAGCGGCGTAAATCCCAGCACCCTACCGAGCTCGATCAAAGTAAGGTTCATGGTCACGGAGGGCGGAGAGGTCGACTCCCTCAGTCTCGACCCGGCGCTCGACCCGCAAGTGTCCCGTGAACTGTGCCGTTCCCTGGATGGATGGCTATTCCTCCCGTGCCTGAAGTTGGGTTATCCGGTGAGGACTCCCGTCGAGACGTCACTTTCCTTTAGCCCAGCTTCCGGTTGATCAATGGGCTAGCGACGAGGCTTCCGTCTCATTTCCTAGTCGTCTTCGACTTCAGGCGGCCCGATGGCGGTGAGCAGGCGATCGAGTTCGGCTTGGGTCGGGTTGCGGATGGAACGAACGGTCACGATCGCTTCGCCGGCGGGGAGCATAACCTTGGTCGGAGTGTCGACAGAGAGGCCCAGCACCGCGGCGGCGAGCGGGGAATTGTGCGGCAGGCATTCAATCCCCGATACGGGATCACTTGCTGTGTCACCGTGGGTGGTCACCAGAAATGTGAAACAGTGCTTTCGCTGGGTCGGCGCATCCAGCTTTTCGATCGTGGCCACGTGCCCGAGTTGCAGCGTGTCTGTCGGTTTGGTGAGCCATGTGACTGGATCGACTTCGATGAAGGCGTTGCGGGCGACAAAGCGATCAAGCGCGGTCATCTTGCGGTCGACGGCCCGGATGGCGTCCTTCGCCGCCTTGAACCCGAAGTTCTCGCGCAGATCGCCTTGGCTGTGCGCCTCGACCTTGTCTTTCACCAGCTCGACCCGCTTGAGCTTAAGCGCTTCGAATTCCTCAGCCAATACGCGATTATAGCCCGGCCGCACATAGATCGTGGCGGGTGGCGGAGGCGGAAGGCGAAAGATCTTTTTTCGATGCAGTGGCATTTAAGTCGGTCTACGGGGATCGAAGCTTGAACAATGGAAGGCTTCAAGCCGCCTGATGGGCGGGGAGAAGAACCAAATGGATCCGATCAATCCGGCGTCTTTATCGCCACAGGCCCTTGCCTATATGGTTGCTCGGATGCCGACTTCTGTTTTCGACAATCAATGCTCCGCTTTGGCGGGACCCACGGATTGTATCCGTGGTCTATGGACATTTGCTAATAGGCTACCCCCAAGCATCTTACGCGGCCCGTAGCATGCTCGTTTCCTTGCTTTGATCGTCGAATAACGCTACGATCAGAATTCGAACCCCGCATGCTCTCCTTGTCCCCAGCTGTGCAACCGCCGGCCTAGGAAGAATTGCGCGGTTACTCTCAAATGAATACTCCGGCGAAAAATGGAGTGATGCTGCGCGGTCCCAGGGTGCCGCCCGTGGAGCGTTGGGGCATGACATTGATTGCCTGCTTGCTCACCATTTGTTGCGTACATCTTGGACGCGCTGCTGCGCCGATGGCGAAGACGCAGCCGGGGTTTTACCGTATGATGGTCGGGGATTTTGAAGTCACGGCGTTGAACGATGGTGTCGTGTATTCGTCGGCATCGAGCTCTCTGCCCAATGCAACGCCCAAGGAGATAGCCGAAGGGCTTTCGGCGAATTGCCTGACCGATCGTGTCGGCATGTCCTACAACGCGTTTCTCATCAACACCGGCAGCAAACTGGTCCTGATCGACACCGGTACCGGTGGAAAGGGCGCGAACTACGCCGTGTTTCGCGGATGCGGTCATTTGATCGCGAACCTTCGTGCTGCCGGCTATGTGCCCGAACAGGTGGACGAAGTCTATATCACTCACTCCCATCTCGATCATGTGGGCGGCCTCTCGCTCGGGGAACAGCGCGCGTTTCCGAATGCGACCCTGCGCGCTTCGGTGAGCGAAGTGGACAGCTTTCTGAATCCGGATCGTAGGGCGGGGGCGCCAGAGGCGAAGAAGGCCGGTCTCCAAGCCTTGGCGGACCTGTTCCAACCCTATATCAAAGCCGGAAGGTTTTCCGCCTTCAACGAAGACAGTACGCTTGTGCCGGGCATCCGTGCGCTTGCAACCCATGGGCACACACCCGGCCATACGTCCTATGTTGTCGAGAGCAACGGGCAGACAATGATCGTCTTGGGCGACCTCGTCCATGTGGGAGCCGTGCAGTTTCTGTACCCGTCGGCCCATTTCGGCTCCGATGCGGATCCTGCGTCGGCGGCAATCCAGCGAATGCGCATATTTCGGATGGCGGCCGATAGCGGTTTCTGGATCGCCGGAGCCCATTTGTCCTTTCCTGGCATAGGACACCTACGAGGTGACGGGGTGCATTTTTCCTGGATACCTGCGATCTACACGGTGCCGCTTGAGGAGGAGAATCCCTTAACAAGGAGCAAGGGATAACCGGGGGTTAGGGTGGGGGCTGCAGGAATGCGGTCAATTCCGGCGAGAATGTGACGGTTGAACGCTTATGACGGAGGTTGATTGGGCTTGATCCCCACCCACGGCGCGGTGTTGGGGCCCCAACCGATAGATGTTGAGAAAAAGGTCTTCGGTGCCGGGCAGATCGATTCCCGTTGGTCTTGTTGGGAGTCCTTTCAGTTACCTGCCTGGGGTGGATCGGGAAGGGTTTCTATCTCAAGGTTCCGATAGGACACCTTCGTGAAAGCGCCGCCGTGGATTTGCAGCGCAAATTTTCCCCTCTGCGGAATTCCCTTCGCGCTCTCCGTATAGTCGACGGTCTTCGTGCCATTGAGCCAGATCTCGATATGCGTCTTTACCGCACGGATCCTGTAGTCATTCCAGGCGCCCAACTTTAGCACGCGGTTTCTTACTTCGGGCGAGGGCGCAGCCAATTCCGCGTTGCGCCGGCTTTCGTCATAAAGATTGCCATCCGTGCCTGCGCCGAGATCGGCCTGATATCCCGAGACCTCGAAGCTGCCGGGCACGCGTTGCGACCAGAACTGTACGCCTCCGTTCACGAATCCGCCGGTGCCCTCGATCTTGTACTGAAGTCGCAACTCAAAATCTCCATAATCTGCAGTGGTCGCCAGGAACTCGTTATACGGTTGCCGTCGGTCGAGGGCGCCCCCAACAAGCGCGCCGTCCTCGGCGCGCCAGGTCGTCATGTTGCCCTCCCAACCCGTGAGAGTCTTGCCGTCAAACAGGGGCTTGGCGGATGCGCCTCCTACCGTGGATATCGTGCCGATCGGGGCGCTGGCCGGCGTGAGGTCCTGAACTTCCATTCGGGTCAGTTCGGGGTCGATGATGTCAATGGCCCAGAGGTGCTCGCCGTTAACTGTCGGCAGGTGTTTCCCCTGGGTCGCAATCCCCCCCGAGTGGAGCGCCTGATAGGCGTCGTCGATGTTGCTGACCTCAAGGCTGAAATGATCGAACGCCCCAGCGGCCCACTTGTTTAGGGGAGGGTCGGCGAAGATCAGCTCGATCAATTCGTTCCCGGGTCCGGGAAGCCTGAACTTGACCAAGGACAGCTTTCCTTCCGCCCCATTTAGGCGGACCACTTCCGGAAAACCCAGCGTATCACGGTAAAACGCAATCGTAGCTTCTGCCAGCGGATAGGCTACCGCCATTCCGATATGTTGGAGATGGTTGCTAAAAGGGGCCATCCGCATTGCCGGGAGTGCGGCGGGGTGCCACGAATGGGTCACCTGGATCAGGTTCCCGGCGGGGTCTGAAAATTGAAGAGCCTGTTCCTGAAGATCCGATCCAATCCGCGTTGCGGAAACGCCTCGGGTGCGAAGGACGCTCGCAAGCCCATCCAGATCGGCCGCTTCCAGCGTCACGTGCTGCAGGCGCCTTGCCCACCCGGCGTCGGGAACCCTCTGGAACTCGATCCATTGATTGGCTCCGACGACAAAACGGATTCCATTGGGTGCCACGGGCACCTCGGCCAGCCCCGCCCCATGTCCGTAGAATTGCCGGAGCGGGGCAAAGTCGGCAGTCAGAAAGGTGATTCCGGAAAGACCGGACACTGCGACGGGCGGCGCCTTGTCAGAAGGGCTGATGCCGCGGGCGACCCTGGGCTCCATGGAGAGCAGAAGGGACGCCGCAAGAAGGACCGATAGGGAAGAGCGCCTGGGGTTCATGGCAGACCCTGCCAATAGTGCGGGATCCCGTGGGGCACAAGGGGGGATTGCTGAATTGCCCATTGATCGGGGTCGGGCCAAAGCCTCGGGAGGGTCGGTTGGACCTGAAGGGTATTGAGACCATTCGGGGTTTTGCTTACGTCCTCCCCACCCAAGCAGCCTCTCCAGCAATTGAAATGAAAACACACAAAGAGGTTCAGTTGATCATTTGGGGCCTGGTTGTCATCATAGTATCGGCGGTTTTTCCACCGATCGCCCGAGCGGACGATGGCGTTGAAGGGGTCACCGCGATAAACTCCAAAGTGAGCCCTGATTACGTCCGAAACAAGCTGCCCGACGGCTCGTTCCGGCCCGAAACGTACGCCTTTGGGGAGGGCGGCAAATGGGCCGGCGAAATCAGCGATGCTACGATCGATAAACTGCGTTTCATCGACGTCGCCCGGGTCATTGCGGAGCCGCTGGCGGAGGCGAAGTACCTTTCGGCAAGGGACCCGAACAAGACAAATCTGCTGATTATGGTCTACTGGGGAACGACCGCGGTCCCGGAGCCCAGTTCCAACTCGGCAATTCTTGAGAATTTCAGGCTGCAGGACGTCGCCATGGGCACGGCCAAGGCGAGCGCCAGCTCAAAGGGCTTTCACGCGCTAAGCAGTGGAAATTCGACCACCGGCGGCAAGGGCGACGATGCTGCTTGGTCGGCCGCGCTCACGATGCTCAACATGGCGAACCAGCTGAACACCCAGATCGACTACAAGAACGCCCTGATGCTCGGATACGATGCCCCTGGTCTCATAGGGACCGAAAAAGGACTCTATGTCAGGGGGACAGCCTTTGGTATGGACCGGACCGATTTGGTGACGGAGATCGAGGAAAACCGGTATTTCGTCGTGCTGATGGCTTACGATTTTCAGCTCCTTTGGAAGGAGAAGAAGCACAAGCTTCTTTGGGAAACGCGCTTCAGCATCAGCGAGCGCCGCAACGCCTTCGACAAGGCATTGCCCGTGATGGCGAAATACGCGGAAAGATATTTCGGCCAACCCAGCAATGGGCTTCTGAGAACGCGGGTCCCCGAGGGGAGAGTCGACATCGGAGAAACCCGGTCGTTGGGGGAGGTCGAGGCACCGGAAAAGTGAGGAGCCGCTTCGCCGGGAATTTCCGAATGGCATCGGACACCCGGGGTCGGTCTGTGATGGTTCTTGCCCGGGTTCGCCGGGTCGCCCATACCCTCAATGCATACCCACCCAAACGTGAGGAATGCACGTCCCAGCGAATCGAGGATAGCGTTAATTGTGGCTTTTGGAGCGTGCATCGTCTGCAGGGCGTTCGCGGGCGACCTTTTCGCCTATCTGGATTCGCTTGGGAAAGACGATATAACGGCTGTTTCCGCGAGAAAGAGCGTGGGTTACGTTCGGGTTCAGCTGGCGGATGGTTCATATCTGCCCGAGTCTTATGTATTCGGGCCCGGCGGGGTGTGGCGTGGAGACATGGTTGATGACACCATTGATAAAATGAAATTCTCCGACGTCGCACATGTGATTGCCGGTCCGCTCGCGAGCCAGAATTACGTTCCGAGCAGGAATCCCAACACCACAAAGTTGCTGATCATGGTATACTGGGGCACAAGCAACGGTCAGGAGCACGCGAGCGAATCGGCGGCTTACGAAAATCTGAACGTCACAGAGGCCTCGATCAGAACGGCGCAGATGTCCCTGGGGCCTCCTCCCACGAGGCGAAGCGCCACGAGCGTCGACCCCCGCACGTCGCCAAACGTGCAGTCGCTTCAAGACCAGGAAACGACCGAGATGGCAGCGGTTGCGGCGGAGAATAGGAGGCGCGATGAGGCCGATGTCCTCAATGTGAACATGCTTGGATACGAATCGTGGTGGGAGGGAACCCAGAAATATGAGGGAACCCCTATGCGGTTCCTCCGCCAGGATCTGCTCGATGAGATTGAAGAGGACCGGTATTTTGTCGTCTTGATGGCCTACGATTTTCAGCTGATGCAGAAAATGAAGAAGCACAGGTTGCTTTGGGAGACCCGATTCAGCGTCCGTGAGCGCCATCATGCCTTTAACGAGGACCTCCCATTGATGGCGAAATACGCTTCACAATTTTTTGGCCAGGACAGCCGTGGATTGGTGCACAGGGAGCTGCCCTTTGGGCGAGTAGATGTGGGTCCGGTGAAATCCCTCGGCGAGGCTGACGAGCCAAAGAATTGAAGGGGCGATCCAAGCCGGGGGATAGCCCATCCTGGAAATCCCTAACCAGCTAAGAGAAAAAACCTTATGATCTTAGTCGATCGTCGGCAATGGGGGCCATTGTGAATCAGGATGCCGCCCGGTGGTCTGAAACCGCGAAATGCGCGAAAAGGGAGAAGCATTTTTTGCTTCAACACGTCTTGCTTTGAAGGGCGTGAATTTGGTGGGAACTGCCGCAATTCCGCGGGAGGATACCGCTATATTCAACGGCCACATAATCGATGATTGCCTCATTTTTTTCCAGGCTTGGCCTGTGCCTGCTAGGGTCGATCAGCGTTGGGGCTTATCTCGTTTCGACAGCCCAAGGAGAGGAGATCGAAGCCGTTTCATCCAGGGTGAGCGCGGACTATGTCCGCGCGAAGCTCCCCGATGGCTCCTTCCAACCGGAGACCTATGCTTTCGCCAAGGGCGGGTATCGCAGCAGTGGCACGCAGGACTACTCGATCGACAAGATCCAGTTCCTCGACGTGGCTCGGACGATCGCAGGGCCCCTTGCAACGCAGCGCTACATTCCTGCCAAGGATCCTAAGACAACGCGGCTATTGGTCATGGTCTACTGGGGCGCCACCGCCTCGCTCACCCATTCATCCGATTCGGCAGGGTACCAGAACCTCCAGCTGGCCCAGGGGGCCCTTTCGTCGGCGCAGATGGACAGTCACGGAATGCCCGCTGGCGGGGGGATTGCCGCCGATCAGAACGAGCTGGATGCGTCCCTGGCGTTGGTGAACCTGGAGAACCACATCAGAGACAGGGCCGACGCGGAGAATGCCGCGCTCCTCGGCTATGATTCATGGTGGGACAAATATTCCGGGCACGCCGTGTTCGGCACGGCGCTTGCCGAGCACAAACAGGAGATGATCGATGAGCTGGAGGAGGGTCGCTATTTCGTCGTGCTGATGGCCTATGATTTCCAGCTCCTTCTGAAGGAGAAGAAGCACAAGCTGCTTTGGGAGACCCGTTTCAGCGTACGTCAGCGCGGAAACGAATTCGACAAGCAGCTGGAGAAGATGGCGCAATATGCGTCGACCTACTTTGGCCAGGACAGCCATGGCCTCACTCACAAGCCGTTACCCGAGGGTCAGGTCGAAATCGGCGACCTCAAGAATCTCGGGGTCGTTCCCGAGAAATGAGGCGACCGCATAGGCGGTTCGCGGGAGCATTGGGCGCGAGCGGGCGAAACAGCCCGGAAGGCGGAATGCCTAGCGCTCCAGCTTCCTGCGACGCCAGTGGCTGGGTGCCATGCCGAATTCCGCCTTGAAGGCCGAAGAGAGATGATAGGCCGAGCTGAAGCCCAGCCTGTCGGCGATCTGCTTCAGGGACTCGTCACTCGCGCCGAGAAGGCGCTGGGCGCGCTGCATGCGGATTCGCAGGAGGTATTGGCGCGGGGAAATGCCGGTGCGGACGCGGAACTCCCTGCGGAAATGCGAGTAGGCTACCCCAAGCGATTGGGCGAGCTTTGGCATGGAGACAGGCGAATTGCCGGCCTCCTCCATGGCGCGCTTGGCCTGCGCGACGGCCGACACCACTGTGCGGGGCGGGCCAACGCCGTGGCGCGAGGCGTGCAGGAGCGCCAAAAGGCCCAGGGCGTGGGCGGCGAGCTCAGGGGCGTCTCCGGCCGAATGGGTTGTGATCAGTCCGTGGATCGACCCGATTCGCGCCTCGAGATCAAGCCGGCGCGAAACCGAAATCACGGGCTCATCTTGGCTGAACGTTCGGCGCCGTAGCATGCCGTCCAGCAAGGGGCCGCCTATCTCAACCCACTCCTCAACCCAGCCGGTGTCCGCGATTGGGCGGTAGCGGTGCCAGGTGCCGGGAAAGAGCAGCATTGCCGAGCCTGCCTCGACATCCACGCAGCCCGTGGCCCGGCTTTCAAACTCCCCGCGCCCCTCGGCGAGGTAGACCACCTGGAAGGCCCCCAGCACACGGCCGCTCTCCCACGTGAAATTGTGGTCAAGCGGATGGCCTGTCGGCGGATACGCCTTGCGGGGCAGGGCCGTGAACCGGCCGCCCCCGGTTACGACGGCTCCCCACCCGTCCGATTCTGGCGTCGCAGCAACGTAGCGGAAGAAGTCGTGGGGCGGGCGCATGAAAGAGGAGGCTCAAAACATGTATGCTATTGGTCAGATTGTCGATTCCCAAGCCTTGGGTCCATGCGCTAGGCTTCCCCGAGCTCAGGAGAATCAATATTTGTATTTCCGGGCAACCCCTCCTCCTTTTTCCCCATGCCTTCCTATCGACATGTCAACTGCCTCTGGGACGATGCCAAGGCCGCCGCGCTCGACCCCGTCGGCCAGCTGGTCTACCGATCCAATCTCCTTGGAAGCGACCAGCGCATCACCAACACCGGGGGTGGCAACACCTCCTCCAAAATCACACAGAAGGATCCTCTGACCGGCCAACCGACGGAGGTTTTATGGGTTAAGGGGTCGGGCGGCGACCTTCGGACGAGCACCCGAGAAAATTTCTCGTCGCTCTACCAGTCGAAGCTCCTCGGGTTGCAGCAGGTGTATGCTGCACGTGCAGACAAGGGGCTGAAGTCGCGCGCCGAGGACGACATGGTTGGCATGCTTCCCCACACCACTTTCAACCTGAATCCCCGCGCTGCGTCGATCGACACGCCTCTGCATTCATTCCTTCCCGGACGGCATGTCGACCACATGCACCCCAATGCGGTCATCGCCATTGCTGCGACGGCAAACTGTGAGGCATTGACGCAGACGATATTCGGAGGCCGGATGGCCTACGTGCCGTGGATGCGCCCGGGATTTGAGCTTGGCCTCGCGATGCAGGAGATCGCCGGGAGGCGCCCGGAAATCCGCGCGATCATGATGGGCCAGCACGGCTTCATTTCATGGGCTGACGACCCAAAGCATTGCTACACGGAGACGCTCAACTTCATCGGATGCGCTGCCGCGTTCATCGAGGCGAAGTATGAGGCCCGGGGGGGCGATGGCGCCGCCTTTGGCGGAGCTCGATTCAAGTCCCTGGATTCGGCCAGGCGCCGCGAGGTTCTCGCGGGAATTCTCCCCTGGCTGCGTGGCCAGGTATCGCGCGAGAGGCGGCTCATCGGCACGGTGCAGGACGACGACCGAATCCTGCGTTTCGTGAATTCGAGGGACGCGGCGCGACTTGCCGAGCTCGGTACGAGCTGCCCCGACCATTTCCTGAGGACCAAGATCAAGCCCCTCTTTGTCGAATGGAACCCCCAGACCGAGGACGCGGCCGCGCTGAAGGCCAGGCTCGCCGACGGCCTCGAAGCCTACCGGAAGGACTACGCGGCCTACTATGAGAAATGCAGGCGGGCGGATTCGCCGGCCATGCGCGACCCCAATCCCACCGTGGTCCTGATTCCCGGCGTCGGAATGGTCGCCTGGGGCAAGGACAAGTCCGAAAGCCGCGTGACCGCCGAATTCTACAACTGCGCCGTCGAGGTCATGCGAGGAGCCGAGGCGATCGACCGTTATATCGCCCTCCCGCAGCAGGAGGCGTTCGACATCGAGTATTGGCTGCTTGAGGAAGCCAAGCTGAAGCGGATGCCCGCCGAGAAGGAGCTCGCCCGCCAGGTCGTGGTGGTCATCGGCGCCGGCTCCGGGATTGGCAGGGAAACCGCGCACCGCCTTGTGCGCGAAGGAGCGCACATCGCCTGTGTCGACTTGAACGAGGCGTCGGCCCAGGCCACCGCCAAGAGCATCACCGACAAGCATGGCCTGGGGATCGGCGTTGCAGGTTCCGGCCTCTCGAGCTGCGGCCCCGCCATCGGCCTCGCGGCCGACGTAAAAGACAGGGCGAGCATCCGCAGGATGTTGGATGACGTCGCGATCGCCTATGGCGGCTTTGACCATATCTGCGTCACTGCGGGGATCTTCGTCCCAAGCGATACCACCGGACATATTCCCGATGCAAAGTGGGCCGATACGTTCGCGATCAACGTGACGGGCAGCTACCTTGTCGGCGACGAGGCCTCCAGGACGTGGAGGGAGCAGGGCCTCAAGGGGAGCCTCGTGCTCACCACCTCGGCCAATGCCGCCGTCGCGAAAAAGGGTTCCCTCGCCTACGACACCTCGAAGGCGGCGGCAAACCACCTCGTGCGCGAGCTGGCGATCGAGCTTTCGCCGCTCGTACGCGTCAACGGGGTCGCCCCGGCCACGGTCGTGCAGGGCTCCTCGATGTTCCCCCGCGAGCGGGTCATCGGCTCGCTCGCCAAATACGCAATCCCCTACGCCGAGGACGAGCCCACGGAATCCCTCGTCGGGAAGCTCGCGCGGTTTTATGCGGAGCGGACGCTGACGAAGGCTCCGATAACCCCCGCCGACCAGGCCGAGGCCTATTTCCTGCTCGTCTCCGGCAGGCTGTCGAAGACAACCGGGCAGATTGTCGCCGTCGACGGCGGCCTCACGGAGGCCTTCCTGCGATGACCGTGAAGCCGGTGCACTGCGCGGCCGTTGACCTGGGGGCCACTAGCGGCCGTGTCATCGTCGGCTCGTGGCACAGGGGCCGGCTTGGGTTGGTTGAAGTGCACCGTTTCTCCAACCAGTTCAGGCCCCTCGGCGGCCACGAATACTGGGATCTGCCTTACCTTTGGGCCGAGGTGCAAAAGGGCCTTTTGGAGGCCCGAAGGCGCTATCCGAGGCTAGCCTCCGTCGGAGTCGACACCTGGGCCGTGGACCATGCCCTCGTCGATGCGCGCGGCCGCCTTGTCCATCCCGTCTACGCCTACCGTGACGCCCGAACCCAGGCCCTCTCCTCGAGGCTTGAGCGCCGAGGGATTGGCCGCGTTTACGCGCTCACGGGGATTCCGAACTATCCCTACAACACAAGCCTTCAGCTGCAGGAGACGCTGGAGGCCTGCCCGGAAATCGCCGAGATGGCCTCCCGCTGCCTCTTCCTTCCCGACTATTTCAATTTTCTCCTATCGGGCCGAATGGAGAACGAGATATCGGTGAGCAGCCACTCTCAGCTTCTCGACCTGCATGGATTGGATTGGTCGGCCGGGGCTCTGGCTTACTTTGGCGTCCCGCGCCGATGGTTTACGAGCCCGGCCCGTTCGCCGAGGAGGTTGGGCAGGGTTACTGGAATTCCCGGTTTGAGCGGGATCCTGTCCATCCTTGTCCCGGGTCACGACACCGCGTGCGCCTTCACAGCGATGCCTGCCGCCGCGGACGGATCGGACCTTTATCTGAGCTCCGGCACGTGGTCGCTTCTCGGATTCGAGAGCAACCTGCCGGTGACGGGCCCCGAAGCCTTGTCCGCCCGTATTTCAAACGAACGCATGGGCGACGGCCGATACCGCCCCCTTAGAAGCTGCCTCGGACTCTGGCTTCTTGAGCAGACGCTTCCATCGTTCGCCTCGAGGCCGAAAACGCCTGCGGCCTGGGAAAGGCTCATCGCGCAGGCCATCGGCGCGCCGAAGCCGCGCGTGCTCGTCGATGTGACGGACGCGTCGCTCTTCAAGCCCGCGGATATGCGCGCCGCGATCGACCTGCAGCTGAAGGCGAACGGCAGCCGGCCTCCAAGAGACCTCGCGGGCTACGTGCGCCTGATCTGCGACTCGCTCGGTCGCGGGCATGCCGAGGCCGCCCGCACGTTCGAGAGGCTGGCGGGGCGCAGGTTCGGGCGCATCCTGATCGTTGGCGGCGGCTCAAGGAACAAGCTCCTCTGCCAGGCGACGGCCGATGCCGCGCGCCTTCCGGTTGCCTCCCTCTCCCTTGAAGGCGCTGCGGTCGGCAACATTGCGTGCCAGCTGGTCGCCCTGGGCGCCGTCAAGGACGTTGCCAGTTTCCGGCGGCACCTTTCCACCGGACTTTCCCAGAAGATCTTTAAACCCCAATCCTGACATGCCCACTCCGAGACAGATTTCCACGGCATACCGTCACGCGCGCCAGGCGTACCAGGCATTCGGCGTCGACACCGAGGCCGCACTTCGGCGGACCCGCTCCATTCCGATATCGATCCATTGCTGGCAGGCCGACGACGTCCGCGGGCTTGAGACACCCATGGAGGGCCTGGACTCGGGCGGCATTATGGCGACCGGGGGCTATCCCGGCCGGGCGCGCAATGGCGACGAGATGCGCGCCGACCTCGATTTCGTCCTCGGACTCCTGCCGGGACGGCAGCGGCTCAACCTCCACGCATTTTACGCCGAAACCGGCGGAAGAAAAGTGGACCGGGACCGGATCAGCCCCGAACACTTTGGGCGTTGGCTCAGTTGGGCAAGGTCCCGGCGGATCGGCCTCGATTTCAATCCGACCTACTTTGCCCACCCGAATTCCTCCTCCGGAAACACGCTCTCCCACGAGGACAAGTCCATCCGCAGGTTCTGGATCGCCCACGCCAAGGCCTCCCGCCGGATCGCGCAGCATTTCGCGAAGGAGCTTGGCAAGGCTTCGGTCGTCAACCACTGGGTTCCCGACGGAGCCAAGGATTCGCCCGCCGATCGCTGGGGTCCTAGGGCGAGGTTAAAGGAGTCCCTGGATTCCATTTTTGCCGACAGGTCGGTGGACTCGCGGCTCTGCGTTGACGCCGTTGAGGGGAAGCTTTTTGGCCTCGGCAGCGAGGATTACGTCGTGGGGTCGCAGGAGTTCTACACGTCCTACGCGCAGAGCAGGGGCCTCGTTCCGTGCCTCGATCTGGGCCATTACCATCCGACCGAATCGGTGGCGGACAAGATCTCGGCGCTCATGCTGTTTCACCCACGGATCCTTCTGCACACAAGCAGGCCCGTGCGATGGGACAGCGACCATGTGGTCATCCTCGACGACGCCGTACGCTCGCTGTTTATCGAGATCGCCCGCGGCGACGCGTGGGACCGGGTGTTTGTCGCCCTCGACTTTTTCGATGCCTCCATAAACCGGGTGGCCGCCTACGTGATAGGCGCCCGCGCCACCCGCCAGGCGATCCTCCTCGGGATGCTTGATCCCTCGGTTCGCCTCCGTGCGGCTGAAAATGCGGGAAGGGGGCATGAGCGTCTCGCTCTGATGGAACAGGCGAAGGCGCTTCCATGGGGGGCCGTCTGGGACGAGTTCTGCGAACGCGAAGGCGTGCCCGCCGGTGCGGAATGGCTCAGGGAGGTAGCGGGATACGAGAAGAGGGTCCTGTCCAAGCGTGGCTAACCTCTCGCCACCCCCAGAGGCCATGCCCCAGCTTCAGCCGTCCTCAGCTTTCATCGGATAGGAAAGGCAAGAAACCCCTTACCCCAAAGACCCTAGACCATGAACCCCAACCCCTTCCTCGGAGTATTCTTTCATTGGCTTGGCGGCCTAGCATCCGGCTCATTTTACGTGCCGTACAAAGGCGTGCGAAAATGGTCCTGGGAGACCTATTGGCTCGTCGGGGGCTTTTTCTCCTGGGTCATATGCCCGTGGACGATGGCCACCCTGCTCACGAAGGATCTCTTTGGTGTGCTGGGCCAGCAGTCGGCGAGCACCCTTTGGTGGACCTACTTCTTCGGCGTGCTATGGGGTTTCGGCGGCCTCACCTTCGGACTGACCATGCGCTACCTGGGCATGTCGCTCGGCATGGGAGTGGCCCTCGGGTACTGCGCTGCGTTTGGCACGCTTCTGCCCCCCATCTTCAAGTCGGCGATCTCGTCCATACCGGTCCCGGAAACCCTCAGTCAGATCGCCTCCACGTTCCCCGGCCAGATGACGCTGGCCGGTGTCGGTGTCTGTCTTTTCGGCATCGGCATTGCGGCCTATGCCGGCCTAACCAAGGAGCGCGAAATGCCGGCCGAGGAGAAGAGGAAGGCCGTGGCGGAATTCAATTTCTCAAAAGGCGTCATGGTGGCCACGTTTTCGGGGATCATGAGCGCATGCTTTGCTTTTGCCCTGACCGCCGGCAACCCGATCGGGGTCGCGTCACTCGCGGCCGGGACAAGAACGCTCTGGACGGGGCTGCCGAAGCTTGTGGTCGTCCTGCTCGGGGGTTTCACCACCAACTTCATCTGGTGCGCGATCCTCAACATCCGGAACCGCTCCGGATACCAATACCTGGCATCCCATGTTCGGCCCGAACATGCGAGCCTCGTGACCGACGGCGAAAACGCGGTCGCGGGTGCGCAGCCGGCCGAATCGGACCTTAAGGTCCCGTTCCTGAGCAATTACCTCTTCTCGGCGCTGGCCGGCACGACATGGTACTTCCAGTTCTTCTTCTACACCATGGGAGAGACGCAGATGGGCAAGTTTGCATTCGCGTCATGGACGCTCCACATGGCGAGCATCATCATCTTTTCCACGATGTGGGGTTGGATCTTTCACGAGTGGAAGGGCTCAAGCAGAAAGGCCCACCTCCTTATCACCGGAGGCATCGCAACACTCATTCTCTCCACGATCGTCATCGGCTTCGGGACCTATCTCAAGACGGGCGCTCTCGGGCATTAATGCCCGCGGAATAGGCGCCGTGCTCCAATATGGGTGACGTTCACCCTTGCGTTCGCCATGGCTATGAGCGCGCCACTTTGGCTGATCCCTGCTCGTTGGTTCCCGCCCCCGTCGAGTTTCTTGCGGAGCAAGACTCGCTCTCGACCGAGGCAAATATAGGAGTATGATTTCGGGAAATTACTAAGGGAGCCGCGATGAACCTCGAACTCATTTTCCGGACCGCCTTCTGGGGGGAAATTGGGTTCGTGGTACTGATGCGCGCATGGTTCGCTAATCGCGTGCGCCGGGCTGGCGAGCGCCTTGCGCCTGACCGGGCTTCAATCGGCCGAGAAGGGGGGTTGGTATTCGCCATCAGATTCTCGGGGCTGCTGCTCCTTTTGGTTCTGATCGTACTGGCCCTTCGCCACAAATTGAGCGGAGCGGAGATCCCCATGCCGATATGGCTGCGTTGGTCTGGCCTAGCGTTGGGATTCGCCGGCGCGGGACTTTGGACCTGGACGCATGTGGCGCTGGGGCGTTTTTGGTCGCCCCAGTTGCAGCTTCGGGCGCGCCACGAGCTGATCATGAACGGCCCCTACTCGCATGTGCGCCATCCCATGTACACGGCCATCGTGATGTGGTTAACGGGCCTGGGCCTGGTCATTGCGAATTGGGTTCCGCTCATCTTCGCCGTCTGGATGGCGGCATTCGTGTACCTGCGCGCCTCAAGGGAGGAAAAGATGATGCTGGAGCACTTTGGTGACGGGTACAGAAAGTATATGAGCCATACGGGAAGGTTTTTTCCCTTGTAACGGCGAACGTTATTGCGGCCAAATCGGCGTTTCGGGTAGCTACTCCTTAACACCAACCAAAGATGACCATCCGATTCCGGATGCCGGAAACCGGCGCCTGCCTAGACCTGCGAGAAATTGCTTGCGCGCCGCCGCGTTCAGTCCCGCGGATCCGCGCAGGAGGGTCGCCGTGGCCCAAATAATCATTTATTCGCATCGCCGGAATCTCGCCGGACGAAAGAAGGCGATATCCGATTCGCTCCACGCCTGCGTCACCGCCGCACTGGGATTGCCCCAGGACAAGCGTTTCCATCGATTCATCGCCCTGGATGAAGAGGACTTTGTGCATCCAGGTGACCGAAGCATTCAATATACGATCATTGAGATCAGCATGTTCGAGGGCCGCACCGTGGAGACGAAGAAGGAGCTCATCCGGCTCATCTTCCAGAAGTTCGAGTCGGAGCTTGGCATTGCGCCGCAGGATGTGGAGATAACCATTCATGAGACTCCGAAGGGAAATTGGGGCATCCGGGGAAGGACTGGGGATGAGCTTTCGCTTCCTTACAGGGTCGAGAAGTGAAAGCGTACGGCCGGCGCCGAATGATGACGCCAGATGCCTCCGCGAGGGGCGGGAGATACCTCTGCGGCCGGGAAAACACTGGGCTCGGGCGTGCGCGCTGGTCCAACGAAAGCCATGATCAAAATCACCGACCTCCCATTCAACAGACTGATCGGCCTTGTTCCATCGACGAGGGAGGGCTGCGTGCTTTCAATTCCCGACGACATCCGCTACACAAATCATCTAGGAACCGTTCATGCCGGCGCACTCATGGCCCTCGCCGAGGCGACGAGCGGCGCCTATCTCATAGGTGCGCTGAACGGCGTCGAATTTAAGGTGCTCCCCGTTGTTCGCCGCGTGGAAGCAAGGTTCCGGAAGCCCGCTTTTGGCGAAGTCCATTCGAAGATACGTGTCGAGGAGAGCGTCAGAGAGCGTTTCTTGGATGAGTTGTTGAAGAAGGGCCGGGCGTTGCTGGATGTCCAGGTCGACGTCCACGACCTAAAAGAGGCGCACGCGTTGTGCGCCCATTTCGAATGGTTTGTTGCCCGAAGCGAATGAACGGGTCTCATCAGCCAAGGGAGGCGGCGCCTGGTTTTGCGACGATTCGCGAACGTGTTCTGCGCGCCGCTCCGTCTTGCAGGCGTCCACGGTTCTGATGCTTCGATTTGGATCCAGAATGGACGCCGGCTCGGAAGCTAAGCCGCTGCCTTTTTTCTTCCTGGCGCTCTTTCTCCTGGGAGTGATTGTGATGCTCTCGGGATGGAGGGAGCGGGCCACCGGTTATGACTTCAGTCGTCCGAGGCATGCCCCGGTGTCCTGGGGTCCTAGACCCATTTCGGAGCATCAGTCCGTTCGGGACATGATTTGCGGCGCGATTCTTGCGTCCGCGGGGCTGGCCGGATCCATCGCCTTAAGAAGAGAGAAGGGAAAATCGCCCCATTTAAGGTGATTCCCTCCGAGAGGAACCCTGTGTGCTGGACGGCGACGGCCGGGAGGATACATTAGGGAGGCATGATCCCGATGCCGAGGAACTCCACACACGGGGATTTCGATGACTTGGTGTCCGCCGCCGCCGCCGACCTTCGGCCGATCTGCAGAACGCTTCGCAAGCTGATCACTTCCAGGCATACAGGCTTCGTTGAAGTCGTCTGGCCAGCCCAGCACATCGCCAGTTACGGTGTGGGTCCAAAGAAAATGTCCGAGCACTACGCCTACATTGGCGTCCAGGGATCCCATGTGAACCTTGGTTTTTATCACGGAGCGTCACTGTCGGATCCCGATGGCTTGCTCGAGGGAACCGGCAAGAAATTGAGGCATATTAAGATTCGCAGTGTTGCTGACGCGAGCCGGGCGGGAGTGACAGAATTGCTCCTCCAGGCTATCGCTGATCGCACCCGTTGGGCAAATGAAGCCTAGCGAACGGCGGTGAAAGATGCTTCCATTGGGCAGGATTCGAACCCGTCCCGGGCGTCGATAATCTCCAAATCTGGCCGATACCCCACTACAAATGACCGTCCCAAAGCTTCTTATACTCGCATCGCTCTCCCTTGCAGTCAGACTGCCTGCCGAGAACATTGTGGTCTTCGCCAAGGGCGAATCTCGGATTCTGGATTCCGCCTCCATTCAAACACCCAATGAACCCGCGAAGGTATCGTTCCTCGACACCGCAAAACGCGACTTCGAGCGAGGTGCGCCCTACGACGCGGCCTTTCCTTTGATCAATCCGCCCGCATGGGGCCGCGTCGTCAGCGGGGACACGACCGGAAAGCTCCAGATTCGCCGGTCATTTGTGGGAGGATTCGCATTCCACCTGGATCTGGAGCACCTGCTTCCGAAGCATACATATGTGCTATGCATCAATGGCCGCCCGGATCATCCCGGTAACGAGCTCCTTCCCGAATCAGTGCCCGGACATGATGCCGAGAAGTATTACGATTTTTGCACGGTGACAACCGACCTTCAAGGGGCCTACCACGCCGGATTCGCGCTCCTTCTCCATCCCGGGCCCTACAATGTCCATTTTTACGTTAAGGACACCACGGACTTCAAAATTGTCCTGTACGGACTGGAGTATTTTGATTTTACGGTGAATTGAGGCTCACCCCGTCCGTTTGGGGCCCCTCATTGTGCAAGGCGAAAGGAACCCGCTTCGGGGTGAATGCCAACAAACGAGCCCGGCTAGATGAATCCTCTCTCCCTTGCATGCCGAATCAGCTCCGTTCGACTGTGAACCCCAAGTTTGCGCATGATGCTCGTCCTGTGGGCCTCAACGGTGCGTTTTGAGACCTGAAGCTTTTCGCTGATCGATTCATCGCTGCACAACCTGGCGACCATCGACAGCACCAACATCTGCTGATGGGTTAACAGCTTATCGATGGAAAATTGGTCTCGACGAATGTTCGCACGCTGTTCGACGTACGAATCGGAAAAGAAGCGGCGATTATTCCTAATCGCGGTTAACGCGTCATTGAGGGCATCCTCAGTTTGGCTCCATTTGTCTATGAATCCATGGACACCCGCGTGCTCAATTCGACTGATTATGTAGGGGCTTCCGGAGGATATCACCAAGACTTTCGGCTCCAAACGCATCTGCCGCACACGGTCCAAAACCTCGAATCCGTCGATATCCGGCAGTCCAATGTCCAAAAGGACCACGTCCGGCTTTGTGCGCACTATCTTTTCCACGGCCTCACAGCCTGTTCCCGCCTCGGCAACGACCTCGATGTCCGCAAGCCGTATGCACGCTTTCTTCACGAAATCACGTGTCAGGCTATGGTCCTCAACGATCGCAATTTTCATCGGTGCAGGCCGCGAGATGGAATGGCGCTGTGTCCCGGCGTAGGCTCTAAGGGATAGACTCGCGGAACCCGAAAAGGTATCGCGCTAAGAAAGGAGGATCATTTCACTCGGAACATCGAAAGCCCCAGGGGAAATTCCCGTTGAACCGATGGCCGACGCCCGTGCGCTGAAAGCGTAGTCTCTTCATGCAAATTAGGTAGGTACCCGGAATCCCAGACATCGACAATCGATAGAATGAATAAATTGCTATTTTTTCCTAATATTTACGTTTTTTCCGGTGGTTGATAAATATACGCCAAAAATTCCCGGCGATTTTTCCGAGATGTAACATGTCGATTGGAGCGAAGGCGAATCGCGGAGTGTCCCAAGTGTGCCGGGCGCCAGAAGGCAATGATGATCAGGGCCGTAGGAAAATTGCGGGCGCCGTCGATACTACCTAGCGCAATTTCGATTGGCCCCAGCTTCGCGATGCCAGGCTCGGAGTGCCTCCATCCTAGCTAGCCAAGACCAAAATATATGGGGCCTTCTTCGCGAGGCAGCTGGTCCATTTTTATATGCGGCGGAAACCCGGCTCCGGTTAGGGGATTTCCCTTAATCGCGGTTGTTGCGCGACGGCCTTCCGAAAACATTTAAACGGTGCGTGGAGGTAACTGGACGAGATTATTGAAAACGATGATCGGCGGCGGTCGCTTTCACACAAACGCGGACCTTCCGATCGGTGGAAGCCGATGGTTCGCATAACGTAAACGATCAATAGAACAAGGGTACAAAGATGAAAAAACTCCTAGGTCTTGTTTGTCTCGGCAGCGCCCTCCTTGGGGCGCTCTATTCACCCGCGGCGCTGGCGGGCGGCCAAACCTACACGCTGTCGGGCACCACAAGCGCACCGTCATATGCCCTGAGTCAAAATACCGTCATCACCCCACCGTCTGCTGCCACCGTGAGCGGAAGCCTGTACTTGGTGGGATCGACAGGAAGTGGCACCCTCGGGGTGATGGTGAACAACTCGTATCCGGGCATATTTGTGCTCCAACTCGCTTCGTACCTGCCCGCCTCCAGCGGGCAGCTAATCAGCGGTTCGGCAAATGTGGCGGCCAACGCGTACTATGTCACCGAATGCATCGGGGGATACGATGTATCGGGGACCGTGACCACGACGTTCAGTTGGTGATCACGTGAGCCTATCGATGCGGCTGGAGGTGGCGAGAAGCCATCGCCGGCCGCATTTTATTCCTTGATCTTCATGGTGGGGTCAAGAACCGCGTCCGAGGATGGCGGGAGAATGACGCGAACGCGCGGCGACCTAGCTATAGCGTCGCGCTTGGTTTTCGCAGCGCTCTTTTTTTTCGCATTTTCGTGTGCCCAAAGCGCGGCCGGCGCAATTGGTTCGGCGGCGCAAGTGGACCGAACGGTGGTGCTTAGTGTCGGGCCTGTTCAGATTTCGCAATACGCTCTCGAAAAGAATTACAAACGCTTCTTCGATGATCCCAAGAACGGACGCGGAGGATTTCCTTCCCAGACGAGGGTCAGAGATTGGTTTGGGTTATTTATCGCGAGGCAGGTGTTGACGGCGGAGGCAATAAGCCGGGGTATCGGCCAAGAGCCCGGTGTCCTGAGGATCGTTAACACGATGGAGCGGTACATGCTCTCCGAGTTCGACGGCCCATTTTACGAGGGCCTGTATCCCAAATGGGACTATTCCCAAAAGGATCTTGAGGCGCTCTACATGGAAACATCGAAAGTCATCAAAGTCACCGTGGTAAAATATCCTGCGGGCCGCCGGAGGGAGCTTCTGGGTGACGATTGGGCACAAGCCTCTGAGGAGGGCCGTTTGCTCCGGCTGTCCGTAAAGGCCGGCCTGATGGGAGCGGCGTTTTATGAGGGAAATTTGCGTTGGCCTTACAACTTCCTCGACGAATACGGAGCCCGCGATGCGATTGCCCGTGCAGAAGTGGGGGCATGGATCGAGGGGGACAGCATGGACGTGGCCAGCGGTGAAAAATGGATCGTGTTTATTCGTTCCATTAGGCGACAATCTGTGCCCGCATTTGCATCGGCGCAGGATAACTTCCGGCAGGCGGTGCATTTCATCAATAGGGTGACGTTTGCGCGCCAACGGCGGGCCGGCCTCTTGCGGGAGAGCCGATTTTCATTCGATGAAAGAATGGCCTCCGATCTGGCGTCGAGAATTGGGAAGCAGGACCCGAGAACCATAGACCTGCCGCGCGGCTTGACGGCCGGTATCGGCGGATCGGAACTGGCGGGCTATGGCCTTCACAAGGAACGGATTAGAATCACGGCCGACGATTGGCTAGAATACTACAACGGCCTTTTCATGCGGCGGCTTCCTACGAGCCCCGCGCTGGTTCGCCTGAGCGCTGAGGATATGGCCGTGGAGGACATGGACTGCGCAGAAGCCCATGACCGAGGAATAGATCAGACGCCGCAGTTCTCGGAAGACCGGCGCAATTTCTGGTATGCCTCAACCCTGGACGCCTTTGAAAAAACGCAGATTGAGCCCTTTGAACGGACACCAACCGAGAACCGTGAACGAGAGGAGATGGAGATGGCCTCCAGGCTTCGGGGGAGATTCCGGATTGTTGATCGAATACCCTATGGCAAATATGGGCTTTTCAAGGAAGCCGATCAGGGGACACCTGAGCCGATGGCGCAGTGAACGGCTCCTAGGGGGGCCGTCGCAGTCGCTGCTCGTCTGGCGGACACCCAGGAGAGGGACACCCCTAGAGCTTTTCGGAGCCGTTGGCGGGAATCTTCGCTTTTTCCAAGGTGGCTTCGTCGGCCCCCAATTCCGGAGGGGGTCCGTCAAGCGCCTGCGCGAGGTCGGCCTCGGAGAGGCGGTAGACCAGCACCGTGTAATTGATTTCGTCGTCGGGCCCGCGGCGGCGCAGATAGGCCGTCAGGCGGCCAAAACGAAACTCCTCAAAACGAGATAGGAGCCCCGGCCATTCCCCAAGGCGGTGCCGCATGAGCGCTGCGACTCTCGAGGCCCGGTCGCCACCCATCAGCGGCTTCACGGCGGCGTACAGCTCCTGATAGATTCCCTCGTAACGATTGTTCCACGGCCCCCAAGGGCCCTGCAGGTTGAAATTGACCGGTTGGAGCATCGATGCACTCACGAGATAGGTGCCCGCATGGAGGGCCAGGTGGTCGGGGTTCTTCAGAAAGGTCACGGCGACCAAATCACCGAGCCTCTGCATTCCGAGCAGGTCGTAGTCCTCCCATTGGCGCTGGAGCTCCGCAACACTTGCCGTAGCATCATCGGGCGCCAGGAAGAAATTTTTCCAGTCGGGCTTGTCCATTTCGTCTTGTCCTGGAACCGAGAAAAGAGGCTGGGCCTTGATCCCGTAGTAGGCCGGGCTTGAGGTGCCAAAATAGGAGAGGTACCAGGGGCGGCTCGATTCCTTGTGGCGGTCCATATAGGCGCGCACGGCCGGAAGGTCCTGCCCCCAATCGAGAGAACTGTCGACCAGGTGGTTGTATGCCTCCCGGGGTCCAACAAGGCCGTTGAAATAGGCAAGATAGTTTGGGAAGAAGCCAAAGGCCTCGAGCGCGAGCCAGACCATGAGGAAGGCAAGGGTGACGGCCCCGGCAATCTTCCGTTTGAAGGCTGAACCCTGTCTGGAATCCGTGGGCCTCGATTCGATCCAGGAGCCGGCCGCGCCGCACAGGACAAAAAGCGGTGCATAAACCGGCAGGAGATGCCGGTGCCCGATGTTGAGGTGGCTCATGACCGCAGCAACCCAATAGACCGCCATGAATGCCCAAAGCGGAAGCGTGGGATAAAACCGCGCCCAATTGGTCCGCCGGGACTGCGGAGCCGACTTCGGGACCTTCCAGTCGATGGCGAGCAGGGCGAGCGCCATCACGCCAAAGAACGGCAAAGGGGTTTTGACCAAGAAAGTGTAGGGAAAGAACCACGGCCAGCCGCGCAGCCGGAAATCCCCGTTGAGGAAGGCGGGGCGGACTTGCGAGCGGCGGTAAACGTCCGTGAACCCGTAGAGCCAGGCTTCGGGAAGGAGACGGTGGCGCCGTGCAAATTCTATCGCCCGTACCCAAATCTCCGGGGACGGCCTGTCGAGGAGCACATCGAGCTCGTGCGACTGCGCTGACGTCAGAACATCGTGCCGGATCGCCGCCAATGCGTCCAGCGAGCGGTTTGTCCAAACGGGCGCCGACGCACCATGCGCCGCCATGATCGCCTCAGCGCTCCGTTTCTGCCCCTCACCCATATTGAGGGAACCCAGCACCTGTACCGGGCCAGGTTTGGCGAGCAGGTATTCCCAGGGTTCTCGGAAAGAGCCGCCGGATTCGGAAAACGCGCTGTACCGAAAGCCGTAGCCCACCCAGATCACCGCAACCACGACCACGGCGTGCACAAGCACGGATGCGGCGATCAAGAGCGCCTGGCGAGAGCGTGGGGCGATCTCACACCTGAAGGAGCCGAGCAATACCGACATAGGCCGACCGTCCGCCAGCCGCGCGACTGCGATCAAAAATGCCGCCGGCAATATGAGGAGCGCCGAAATTTTCGTTAGGAAAAACCCGGCCACGACAAACGAGCTCAGAAGCAATCGGCCCAAGGTGAAGCGCTGAAGGAGCGCCCAAATCGCCCAACTGCAGGCCGTAAAGAACAGGGCGGCGGCCATATCGGAGGTCATCAGCGCGCCGTTCGCCAGGATGGTCGGATTCATCACGTATAGGAGCAGTGAAACCATGCCTCCCGCCGGTCCGAACAGCCTTCGCGACCACACCCATACGAGCGCCCCGAGCGCCACCGCAAAGAGGCCGCACAAGGCCCGGCCCCACATGGTCAGGCCGTCCGTGTTCCTGCCCGACTTGAAGAGCCATTGGTAGCCGAGGCGCCAAACCTCCGAATCCGCCCACGCCGCCTTTTCGGGGGCGGGAAAAGGCGCGATGCTAAGCGCCATCGGCAGGCCGGCGACGCGCTGAGGCAACTGGCCGTTCTCGGGTTGCAGGCGATAGTCGCCGAAATGCCAGTAGGAGTAACCACCCGCCGCGTGCGCGACCTCATCGAAGGTGAGGCTCTTTTCGCGCAAACTGGCAAGCATGACGGCCCAAAACAGAGCGAGCACGACAAATGCCGCGATCGGGCCCGTGAAGAGGTCCCGAATGCGCCGCGCACGCGGCGCGCAGGCCGCGGTCCGGTGGGCGGGGGCGTCGTTGTTTGTCATGCGCCTACGTTTGCGGCAGAGGGTTCCGGGGTGCTGCCCGCCCCGATGGTGCCGTCGAATTAAATACCGGGTGAACGGTCGGGCAAGCACCGTGTCCGGCTGCGAACTCGAGCACCCGATACCCTAAGGGGCGGATCCACCCATTGGGCCCCCCTTTAGGGGCGGTTTGGCCGCGCGACTTGCGTCCTTCGATCATTATGTGTTAACTAAAGTTGATGAAGCTGGGGCTGCTAATCCTGCTGCTATGCACAGCCCGCGCAATGGCGGACTCCGATCTGGTGGCAAAACCCGCACCCAGGCCGCGCCTCACCGAGGAATTGAGGCGCCAGGCGACGGTCGCTTCGGCGGCAGCCCGTGAAAACGGCCCTTTTTCGAGATCTAACAGTGATATGGGGCCACGGGCGCCGGCTCGAGGCATTGAGTCGAATCACGGAATCGTGAGCACGCCGGACCTGCCACCGCCCGAAAGCCGGCCGTTCAATCTTGAGGAGGGAGGCACGTATCGTGAAAGAGACGGGGTTATCTTTACCTCGGAGCTGATGGTCCAATACGACGCGCCCAATAATGGCTGGGATCTGTTGAAAATATCATGGTAGGACGGGTTTGCCGGCTTCGGTGGCCGCACCCGAAAAGGAATATGAAATCAGTCCTCAGATCCCTCTGGCGCGAATGGATAAAGCCGGCCGCGCTTTTCTTTCTTGTCATGGCTCCGCTCAGGTCGGCCGTGGTCGACTGGAACTGGGTTCCGACGGGGTCCATGAAACCCACCATCATGGTGGGGGACCTCGTGTTCGTTAACAAACTTGCCTATGACCTCAAGGTGCCGTTCACGAGGACTCGGATTTCAACCTGGGCCGAGCCCTCAAGGGGGGACATCGCGGTGCTGTTTTCCCCGAGCGATGGAAAGCGGCTCGTAAAGCGCGTCATCGGGCTTCCCGGCGATACGATTGAGATGCGGCGCGACGTCCTTTTTGTGAACGGGATCCAACAGGGGTATTCCATCCGGGACTCCAGGCCTTACCTGAGGGACATCCCGGAAAGCGCGAACCCGGTGATTGCCGTCGAACGCCTGGGCGAACGCGAGCATCTGATCGCTGTGCTGCCTGACCGGGCGGCCATGCGGACCTTCGGTCCCTTCCTAGTGCCAAAGGATCACTATTTTGTGATGGGGGATTCCCGGGACAACAGCGAAGACTCGCGCTATTTCGGGACCGTGGCCCGCCAGAGCATCGTTGGCAGGGCGACGCTCGTCCTATGCTCGTTTGACCTTTCCCATTACTTCGCGCCCAGATTCGCGAGATTTTTCAAATCCCTGAATCCCGAAGGAGCCTAACCGCCGCCGGGTCCAGGAACTGCCACCCGCCGAATCTGGGCCATGAAGCTAATCTTCATCCATGGACCTGCGGCCGCCGGGAAACTCACCATTGGAAGGGCGCTGCAGGAGCTGACCGGTTTCAGGCTTTTTCATAACCATCTGGTCGTCGACACGCTGCTCTCGGTCTTCCAATTCGGCACGGCCCCGTTTGTCCGCCTTCGGGAGCAGATGTGGCTTTCCGTTTTTCGGGAGGCTGCGCGCGAGAGCGAATTGCTCATCTTCACGTTCAATCCGGAGGCCACCGTGGATCCCGGCTTCATCGAAAGGGCCCTGGCGGCAGTCGGTGAGGCGGGGGGCGTGATCCACTTTGTGGAGCTTGTGTGCCCGGTCGAAGAGCTCGAACGGAGAATGGATGATCCCTCAAGAGCCCAATTCCATAAACTGCGTTCGGTAGAGACGTTCCGCAAGATCCGGCAGACAAATGCCGATCGATATCCACGCCTGCCCGCGGGCCTACGGATCGATTCTTCGGCGAACAGCCCGCTTGAGTCCGCTCGCGCGATCTGCGAGCATTTCAACCTCCCGATCGCCCCGGAAAGTAACCGAATTGAGCACTATCCCCCCATCCCCTGAAAGGGGAGGCAACCAGAGTCCGGTTGGCAAACCATTGCAGATCGTCGCCGGCGGAGCCGAGCGGCTTCGCAGGGCCAGGGGCTACGCCGAAGCGCGTCGTCGGATCCACGCAGAATTGATGCGAAGCCACGGCGAAGCGAGAAAGCACGTGTCGATCTGGGGGCGGCTACGGCTTGAGCTCAGAATATTCAGGGAGGTGCGCGCCAGGCTCCGGAAGGAATTCCCGCCCGACGCGCTGTATTGGGCGCTTCCGCTCTATAAACGGAGTCGGCGCTGAGGCATGTGGGCCTTGCGCCCCGCCGCGGGCCTGCGAGCAAACCGAGCTTCGTCTTGCTTTGGGGTCGTCAGGGGTCTATTTATATTAATATAGATCTATATAAATAACGTGAACACATTCGCGGGAGGCATGAAGGAGCTGGGCGCGCACCCCGGCGATGGGAGGCGGCGGTTTCATAGTAGGGCTGCAGTCCGGAAGGCTTTGGCCCTCCTGGTCGATTTGCTCCTGTTCGCTGTTTTCATGGCAATTGTGTGCCTCTTCTTCGGGCACAATGGCTTCATCGGCCACCAGGACATTCAGCCGTATCCGTATTGATGTTCCCTGGCCCCAACTTCGAGCCCCAACCTTTACCTCTGTGCCGATCGTCGCCCAAATATTGACTGCGGAGTCGCCCACATCCCCCATGTTGAGCAGGTCCGAGGTGCGCGCCGTGCCGGGAAGGGGATTGGAGGGGGACCGCTATTATTCCGGGACTGGGACGTTCTCTCCCGATCCCCAAAAACCCGACTACGAGGTCACCTTCATCGAACGCGAGAAGGTGGAGGCCTTCCGCAGGGAGTCGGGCCTGCCGTTCACCGTTTATCACGCGAGGCGGAACATTGTGACGGAGGGGGTCGACCTGAACGCGCTCGTCGGAAAGGAGTTCAAGGTTGGCGAGGTGCGAATCCGGGGGATGAGGCTGTGCGAACCCTGCACCCATCTGGCGAAGATGACCTATCCGGAGACCCTGATTGGGCTGGCGCATAAAGGGGGGCTGCGCGCGCAGATCCTTTCCCCGGGATTTATCCGGGCAGGCGACACCGTCCAGGTGGACTGAGGTTCCTGGCTCCTTTGGATTAGGTCCCGGAGCGCAGCGACCGGGCTTGCGCTTTTGAACCCGGAGGTGCACGAGGGTGCCCCGTGAGAGCGATGATCGAGGGCCTTCCGCCGCTTCCCGAGGGATACGAGAAGCGCATGCCGCGCCATGCCGAGGCGAACCAGTTGGCTCCGGTGGGAAAGGACACGTCGGGACGATCCGCGTTTCTGACCCCGGACGCCGCCGCCGCATGGGCGGCCATGCGCGACGCCGCGGCGAGGGAGGGTATCGAACTCTTGCTTGTGTCTGCCTACAGGGACGTCACGCGCCAACGGGAGATCATCCGGGCGAAGCTTTCGTCGGGCATACCCTTGGCCGAAATTCTGCGGGTCAGTGCGTACCCGGGGTTCAGCGAGCACCATTCTGGCAGGGCGGTTGATATTGGGGCGCCGGGCTGCGAGGGTCTGACGGGGGAATTCGAGGGGACCCCGCAGTTCTCGTGGCTCATGGAGCGCGCGGGAGGCTTCGGCTTCAAGCTTTCCTATCCCCGTGTCAACCGCTTTGGGATCGCCTACGAGCCGTGGCATTGGTGTTTTGAAGGCAAGGACGGTGCTGCGACGGACCCCGGATGCAGCCCACCCAAAGACGATGTACGAAAAGAAGGGTGACAATTTGCTGACCTGGCCGAGATTCGCCAGGAGGATGGCGCTGTCGCTCGCGGCAACGATGTCCATCGTTTCTCTCGCCCTTGCGGCCGGCGTTATCGGATACCACGCGATCGCAGGTCTCTCGTGGGTGGACTCGGTCCTCAACGCTTCCATGATCCTGACCGGCATGGGGCCCGTCGACACGATGAAGGACACGGCATCGAAGCTGTTTGCGTCGGCGTATGCCCTCTTTAGCGGCGTCATCTTTCTTTCCGCGGTCGGCATCGTCCTCGCGCCCATTTTCCACAGGATAATTCACGCCTTCCACATTGATGACGATGCGGGCTGATCCCCGGGAAAGGGGAGGGGGCTGGATCCGGGATTTCGACGATGAAGAAGATTAATGTAGCGGACATCAAAGAGGAGCTCTGGTCCTCGCCCAAGGGAACGTTTTCGAGCGCGGACAAGAACATCTCGATTGCCCTCGGCCGCGAACCGGATTCGACGGACCTGATCCGGCGCCATCCCTTCGATGTCGAGATATGCCGGATACCCGCGGGAAAGAGCATGTGTCCCTACCATTCGCACAGCGCCCAATGGGAATTCTACCTCGTGATTTCCGGGACGGGGACGGTTCGTCACAGGGACGGGAGAACCTCGGTTGCGCCCGGCGACGCCTTCATCTTCGAGCCGGGTGGCGCGCACCAGCTGACAAGCGATGCAGGCGGCGATCTGGTCCTGTACATTGTCGCCGACAACCCGATCGGCGAGACGTGCTATTACCCGGACAGCGGTAAATGGCTCGTTCGGTCACCGGAGCGTTCCCTCATCCGCTCGGAGCCTCTCGGCTACCTCGACGGGGAGGAGTAGCCGCGAACCGCTGTGCGGTTGACAGTTTTGGCCTTAGCGGATTATTTGTTCCTAAATGGGCGTCGGCAGACGCCGTTTGGGTCGTTGACCCCTTAATTCCTGCGGCCATACTGCAGCGCCCCCACTCAGAATGCCCCATGCCTCTTTAAGCGCCTTCAGCGTGGTCCTTGCCGCATTGGCCCTGTGCGCTCTAGCCGGCGCCGTTTTCACCCTCCTTCGGCTTAAGCTTCGCGCCCCTCCCGCCCCTGTGGACGACGGAAGCGCCGCAAAGCTGCAGAACTACCAGCTGATCCTCGACACGCTCGACCGCTCAAACGTCCTTCTGTGGTGGGGGCGGGTCATCAAGCGCGGAGAGTCGTACGAATGGGAGATTAGGACGCCTCCGCAGCTTGTGGAAAATCCAATCTTCCGGCTGGCGGCCCTGGTCGACAAGAACTGGCTGTGGAAGGACGACCAGTCTCCGGACCATGAGCGGATGAGCCAAACCGCGTTAAAGGCGCTCAGCGAAGGCGCGAGCGGCTACCAGCACGAGTTCAGGATCATAGGAACCGGGGGCGTGCACTGGATGAGCGAGGAGGTCGTGATCAGGCAAGCGGGCCCTGGAGAATGGAACCTGGCAGGAGTGGTCGTCGATGCCACGAAGCGCCACGAGGCCGAGGAGGCGCGGCGGACGACGGAAGTCCAGCTGGACCAGATTCTAAAAGGGGCGGACTGCCTCCTCTGGCAGGCCGTCGTCACCGGCGACCCCGAAACCCAGCTCAATTGGCGGATGTTCATTCCACCGTCGGTCCTTTTTAAGAGGATATTCGGGGAGAAATCGATCCCGGACTCTGACCGCCTCTGGACCCGTGAAATGGTTCCCGAATGGGACAATATCATTGCGACATCCCGGCGGGCCCTTCGTGAGGGCCGATCCGATTACGAGCAGGAGTTTCACGTGGAGAACGCGGGCAACACGTTCATGCTTCACGAGCACGTATCGATAAGGACCCTGCGGCCCGGCGAATGGAGCCTTGTAGGGGTGATTGTCGACATCACCGCGAGACGTGAGGCGGAACTCGCGCTCGCGGCGGAAAAGGAACGGCTCGCCGTGACGCTGGGCAGCATGAGCGAGGGGGTCATCACGATCGACGCCCACGCCCGGGTGCTTTTCATGAACCGTGCGGCCGCCGACATGGCGCAGTGGGAGGCCGCGGAGGCCGTGAGGCGCGACGTGAGGGAGATCTGCACCCTTCTGAGCGCCGATACCGGCACCCTGACACCGCTGCCGGTGGCCGATGTTCTTGAGAGGGGCCTCCAGGCGGAGCTGCCGCCGCAGACCATGATCAAGGGGCGTTCCAGCCGCATGCGCCTCGTCGAGGGTCGTCTCGTGCCGGTAGCGAACATCTCAAGCAAGAGGGTGGGAGGCGTGTTCGTCCTGCGCGACATCACGGAGCGGCGGCGGATGGAGGAGAAGCTGCAGAATGCGGCAAAAATGGAATCGGTCGGCATCCTTGCGGGCGGCATCGCACACGATTTTAACAACATCCTGACCGTGATTCTGAGCAATCTCACGCTGCTCCAGTTCGACTTTGGCGGGCGACCAGAGCAGGCGACGCTGCTCACCGAGGCCGTCCAGGCTACGAAGCGAGCCGGTGAGCTCACCCTGCAGCTCCTCACCTTCGCGAAGGGTGGGGACCCGGTTCGCACCGCGGTTCAGCTTCCCGAGGTGCTCCGCGAGGCTACGACCTTTTCCCAGCGGGGCTCCAGCGTGAAGAGCGATTTCGACGTGGCCGCCGACCTGTGGATCGCGGATGTCGATAAGGCCCAGATTAGCCAGGTCATGCAGAATCTCGTGATCAATGCCACTCAGGCCATGCCGACGGGCGGCACGCTTCGGATCTCCGCCGCAAACGAGCGAATCGCGGCCGGCGCGCACGCCGTGCTCCCTGAGGGCGACTATGTCCGGATTTCGGTGACCGACTCGGGAACGGGCATCCTGCCGGAGCATCTGCCGAAGATTTTCGACCCCTATTTCACGACGAAGCTTCAGGGCCACGGCCTCGGCCTTGCGACGGTCTTCTCGATCATCAAGAGGCACCAGGGGCACATCGAGGTGACCTCGACGGTCGGGAAGGGCACGACCTTTACGTTCTGGCTCCCTGCTGCGAAAGCGAACCCGGGCCAGAGAAGCGCGCCCCGCGGGGGCCCGCCGGGACCCCTCAAGGGGAGGGTCCTCTTCATGGACGACGAAGCGCCGATCCTCAAGATGGCCGAGAGGCTGCTAAAGCGCATGGGCTTTGAGTTTGAGGCCGTCATGGATGGGAACGCTGCAATCGAGCGCTACCGCGCCGCCAAGGAGGAGGGACGTCCCTTCGATCTGGTCGTCATGGACCTGACCATTCCGGGTGGAATGGGAGGCAAGGAGGCCATCTCGATCCTGAAGAAATACGACCCGGGCGTAAGGGCCATAGTCTCAAGCGGTTACTCGAGCGACCTGGCGATGGCCGACTACCGAAAGCACGGGTTTAGCGGAATGGTCGCAAAGCCCTATGACATCGCCGGCCTTACATCGGTCATCAAGACCGTGATGGCCGAGACGGGTAAGACCAGCTGACGGCCTGTGGGTGGCGTCCACGATCCATGGAGTATGACATCAACGATTGCTCCGGGCCTGACTCGATCCGATGGCTTTAACCCGCCGGAAATTCATCGCAGCGTCCGTCGTGGGCTTGCCGGGAGGACTCCTTGCGCTGAGGCAGGGGCGCCTTCTCGGCGCCGCGCAAAGCAGCGTCAATCCAGCCGGAACGCCTGAGGGCCCCTGGCACCAGCGCATACGCCGCGTGGGCCAGGTCAATTTCAACGAGCGCGACCCCGTGGAGCTCGATGTCGAGGCATGGGCCGACTACTGGGCAAGCGCAAAGGTCGACGTCGTGCTCGTGAGCGTGACGGGGATACTTGCCTTCTACCCGACGCGAGTCCCATTCCACCGCCGCAGCCGGTTTCTCGGCGAAAGGGATCTTTTCGGCGCGTGCACACGGGCCGCGAAGAAGAGGGGACTGCGAGTCGTCGCGCGCCTGAGCCCGGACCTGCAGTGGGACGATGCACTAGGGCCGCACCCGGAATGGTTCATGCGAGACGCCGCCGGAGCGTTCCTTGCCCACGGCGAGGAACCCCGCCTCTACAGGACTTGCACGTTCTCGAGCTATTTCACCGAGCATATCCCGGCGATTATGCGCGAAGTCCAGGCGAACTACGACGTCGACGGGCTCTTCACTAACGCCTGGCCTCCGTTGGACGGGCTGCCGGTATGCTTCTGCGAGCAATGCCGAAGGCTGGCCAAGCCCAAGTCCGTCGAATACTGGCACCAATTCACCGAGCGCACCGTGGAACTCTGGAAGCTCTACGATTCGATCGCCAAGGAGAAGAAGCCCGACAGTCTTTTCATCGCCAACATGGGCGCGGGTGTGCGCGCGGCTCCAAACCTCCGGCGTCTCGCCGACGTCTGCCAGTGGTTCAACTGCGACAACCAGGGGCGCGGCGGCGACGCTACGCCCGTGTGGGGCGCTGCGCAGCAGGGCAGGGTGGCGGCGGCCGTCATGAAGGGCCGCACGGTCACCAATGTGACCGGTTCCTACGCCACGGGCGCCGGCTACCGGTGGCGCAACACGGCTAAATCCGCCGAAGAGGCGGGGATCTGGATGGACCAGACGGTGGCGAGCGGGATGAAGGTCTGGTACCACTGGGTCGGCGGGCAGGCGGGACTTGGGGAAGACCGCCGCTGGCAGGAGATCGGCAGGCGGTTCCTGCAGTGGCATTCCCGCCACGAAGAGCATTTCACGGCGATCCGAAGCATCGCCAATATCGGAGTGGTGATGGGACAAAGCTCCCATCTCTTCTACACGCCGCCGGGAGAGGGGGGGATGCCCGACTTCTTGAGCGGACTCTATTCGGCGCTGCTGGAGGGCCGTTTCGTTTTCGACTTCGTGCACGAGGACGACCTAGGACCCGAAAGTGTCGGCCGGTACGGGGCGCTCCTGCTGCCCAACATCGCGTGGCTGAGCGACCGGCAATGCTCGCAGCTCCGGGACTACTCGGCGGCGGGGGGGATCCGTCATGGCCTCGTTTGAGACCGCGATGTTCGACGAGGGGGGCCGCCGCCGGACTGTCCCGGGGCTGGCGGGCCTATTTGGCATCGACTCCGTCGGGGCCGTGGCCCCGCCGAACGGAAACGGATTTTACGCGCAGATCGAGCGGCCGCACGAGATTCTGCGGGGATTCGAGAACACGCGATGGATTCCGGGCGGAGGCTATCGGCTGCCGGTCCGGGCGAAGGGGGATCCGATTCTCTCCGCGGTGCCGGCCTACACGGCCTATCCCCCGGAGCTCTCGTACTCGCCCGGAACCGGAACGGATGGACCTGCGGCGGTCGTCCGCGAGGCTGGCAAGGCGCGGCTCCTCTATTTTTCGGGCGATCTGGAACGCGCCGCATGGCACTCCGGCGACACTGACTTTGGGCTCCTGCTTCGTAACTCGATAACGTGGATCACCCGGGGTCGGCGCCCCGTCACCGTCGACGGCGACGGAATCATCGAGTGCTTCGCGTGGGAGACGGGGCCCGGCTTCGCGCTCCACGTCCTCAATTACACGAACCCGAACATGCACCGCGGCTGGCTGCGGGAGTACTACCCGATCGGCGAGCAGCAGGTGCGCATGGAAATCCCCGAAGGCCGGCGGGTCACGCGGGTCGAGTTGCTGCGCGCGGAGCACGACATCTCTTTTCAACAGAACGGCCCGTTGGTGGAGTTCACGATTCCGAAGGTGGTCGATTACGAGGTTGCCGCGCTCCACGCGTGACGGCGCCGCACCCCGGGGCGCGGCAGGATCCAAGGAAAAGGGGGAGCCTACTTTGCCACGGGCCCCAGCGGGAGCACCGTCCGGCCGAACACCTCGTTAAGGACCTGGGCGAGACCCGTATACATTGCGGACAATCCGCAGATGATCCCCTCGAATCCTCCAAGCCGCTTCAGACCTGCGTTCTCGAGGTAATCGCCAACGGCCAGGAGAAAGAATAGGACCACCAAGGTTGCGAAGACGACCTGCAGCGCACGGTTAAGCCGAAGGGTCGCGAAAAACATGACGGCGGTGAAGAGGCCCCAGATGACCAGTAGGGCGACGATGGCCGAGCCGCTTGGCGGCGGGATACTCGGGACGAGCTTGGGTAGCACCACGACGGTTGCAAACGTCAGCCAGAACATCCCATAGGAAGTAAATGCAGTCGTTCCGAATGTGTTGTTTTTCTTCCATTCCATGATCCCCGCGATGACCTGGGCCAAACCGCCGTAGAAGATGCCCATGCCGAGCACCACGCTGCCTAATTCAAAGAAGCCGGCGTTGTGAAGGTTCAGCAATACCGTCGTCATACCGAATGCGAGCAGGCCCAACGGGGCCGGATTTGCGGTCGTATCTTTGATCGTCGTTGAATCGGACATGGTGCTATTGGGGTTGCTTTTGGGGTTTCCAACATCTGACAAACCTGACGGGGTGAATCTCTACCGCCCGTTGGGCGGTTGGGGGGTGAGCTTCGCGGTTTTGGGATTCCGGGGAATGGGCAAGGAACGTCAAGGGCAACTTCCGATTTCAGGCTCCCAGGCAACGGCGAAATTGCTTGTCACCTCGTTTGATGAGACCGTAATACCCGCCACTCGTCCCCATACGGCAAGATAGCTCAGTTGGTAGAGCAGAGGACTGAAAATCCTTGTGTCCCCGGTTCGATTCCGGGTCTTGCCACCACTTTAACAACAGCGACTTAGAGAAATGGATGGTTCCGGAACCCTAATGGAAAGCACGAGGGTAGGTCGCGGCTAGTTTTGGTCCTCCGAAGGCTTCGCACGCGAGGACCGTTGTTTTTGCCCTGTAGAATTTAGCGCCGGCGCGTGAGCCCTCTAATTCGGACTGGGCGTCGGGGTGGGGTAGAGGGCACCGGTGCCGCTGACGGCGATCGACGCTTTTACTTTAACGTAGGCTTCGTCGTCCCCGGGATCGTCGAGGTTGAGCACATGGTCGATGGACCGGATGGACTTCCCGTCCGGCCCTTCAGCGATCCGATAATGGCTGCGCAACGAGGCGCTATTCATGCCTGGGATGAATGGGGCGAGTTCGCCGGGGTCATCAGGAAACTTTCCGCTGTATTCTCGCGCATAGGCTTCCACGGCTTCCTGCAGGATTGGTGAGAAGCGGGCCAACGCCGAATCGCGGACCTTTCGCCACGCCCGTGCAAAATCGGCCTCCTCCCTCCCGTCCCCCAGCGCGTTGGCTGCTTCCACCCAGTCCTTCGGGAGCAGGAACCGGACCTCGGGCAGGCGGGGCTGCGGCTGGGTGGCCCGGACCCATTCCTTTAGGTCGCCCAGCGCACCGAGGAGACGAAAGGCCTCCACTGCGGCGAATTGTTCGCCGCGAGTCAGCGTCAGCGGGAGATGCTCCAGACGCTCCACCTCCGCGGCGATTTCCTGGTTTTTCCGCCGCAGCCGTTCCAAGGTGGTCTGCAGTTGCCGTTCCTGCACCTCAGCGGCTCGGATTCGGTGTTCGAGGAGGGCGGAAGCGCGGTGGAGAAGCAGTGCGCCTGCGCCCTCAAGGAGGAAGGCGCATCCCAAAACGACAAAGTGCCGGGTCCTCATGGCCATGTGGACAAAGGGCGGGCGTCCCCAATGAATCGAGAATTATTCATTCGTGTGTTGGCGCTTATGACCTGCCATCCTTCCGCTCCGCTTCCATTCGCACTGGGCTTCGATTCCATCGTCGGATGGGAGACCATCACCGGACCAAGCGGGCTGTCCTTGTAGCGGGGCCCCATCAAGTGTGCGTCAGGAAAAGCCGAATAGCGTGCTAGGATATCCGCGTCGAGCGAGGACGAATAGGCTAGGAGCTGGTTCGGGTCGGTGAGGGGGGGATTCGACCCCGCGCTAACGTAGCGCATGAGGGCGGCTTGCACGGCATCTTCGCCCGCAACGATTGCCTTCGTCCGCAACTGGCTGGCCACCGGCCAGAGATCCCCCCCCGCATCGATCTCGGGATGCTCGAATGCAAAACCCACCCAGTCGGCATCCGTAAGTAAGCGCATTTCTGGCAAGGCATAGGCCGGATTGTCGGCAAACCAGTCGCGCAGGGCCATCACTCGGCTCGTCAGCACCTCCTCGCTGCTCGGGGCCAGCTTCTGGAGACTCGCCTGACCCACGGCGCGCTGGTGTAGGAGGCTGCGGACTTCGGACCGGTCACGGTCCAGTTGCTGCTCGAGTCCCTCCAGCTGGCGGGCCCGCTCGCGCTCGAGGGACCACTGCTGCCAGCCCACCGCGGCCATCATTGCGAGGGCGGCCGAGATCCCGAGTACAGCCTTTCCCGGACCCGCTGCGGAGAGGAGGCCCGCCACGGTGCCCGCGGCCGGAGCGGAGCGGAGGATCCCTAGGGTCCCCTTAGCCACGGCCTCGGCGACCGCCGGCGGCACGGAGGCGGTTGCCTCGCCCGTCAATCCCAGCGCCAAGCCCGCCGCCGTGGACTCGATGCCCCGGCGCTTCATGACGGCGGCCATCTTCCCGAGGGCCCGGCTAACCTGGAGCCTCGCCCCGTCCTCGGTGATGCCCTCGCTCTGTCCGATCTGCCCGAACGTGAGGCCCTCGAAGAACCTCTGGATGACCGCACGGCGGTCGCGGTTCCCGAGATGGTCGAGCGCCTCGTCGAGGACGGGGCGAAGGCGATCCCATTCCACCGGCGGCGCGTCCTGGCGATGGGTTTCGTTCATGCTATGGGCCTCCTCGCGCGCGCGTCGGCGCTGTTCCGCTATCATTAGTTTTCCGGCCGCATATCGGGTGGCCGTGAAGAGCCACGCCTTCAGCGCAGGGTGCCGGGATAGCTCCTTGGCTTTGCGCCCCATGTCCGCGAGCACTTGCTGCGAGACATCCTGGGCATGGTGGGTGTCCCCATTCACCCGGCGGAGCGCCACGGAATAAACGAACCCCATATGCCGCTGGATCAGGACCCCGAGCGAGTGTTCATCGCCGTGGTCCGCAAAGGATCTTAGCAGTGCGGCGTCATCCATGGGTGTCAACCCGTAATACACGCGCCGACGGCGAGACCGTACACGAAAATCCTGGCGGAGCGCCTAATGCCCGTAGCGACCGGATCTCAGCCCGAAGGAGGGATGCGGCTGAAGAGGCTCTTTTTCACCCGCCCGGAGCAACACGGGCTTGTTCCCGATGAGGGATCTGTGGAGGAGGTGGGATCCAATCGGCGGATCACCGGGGCTGCGACTGGCGCGAGGGATGGTTGTAGACCTGAAGATGCTTGTCTCCCCGGTTTGATTCCGGGTCCTGCCAACATTTTACCGAGGAGGCCGGGCACGTTGCTGTTCTCCTGCCTGACACTCTGGACGGCAAGGAGTTCAGCAACTCCTTGCGCATCCAAGCCCGATCAAAGGCCAAAGGAATCGATCAGGTCGGGGTGTCTTTCGAAACGTGGACCTCATGGGATTCCACTAACATTTTGCGGACGAACCGTGCTTGTGCCATTTTGACCTAATGCTTCCCCATTCGACGTTGACCCACCGTTACGCCACGGCGGAGGCGAAGCCGGAATTCGTCAACCGGCTGTTCGACGGGGCGGCCAAGCATTACGACACCGTGGTCGGGTGGGGCTTTCTGCACAGCGGGGCTGCATACCGCCGTTGGGCCCTTAGGACGCACGGACTTCGTCCGTCGGATCGACTGCTCGACGTCGCCTGCGGAACCGGATTGGTGGCCGTTGAGGGTGCGAAGATTCTTGGGACCGCGGAGAACATCACCTGCCTTGATCCCAGCGAGGGAATGATGGCTATCGCCCGGTCAAAGCTGGCTGCGCACTTTGTGGTCGGTCGCGCCGAACGGTTGCCATTGCCGGAAAATTCGTTCGATTTTCTCACGATGGGCTACGCCCTCCGCCATGTGACGGACCTGGATGCGACCTTTCGCGAGTTCAACCGTGTGTTGAAGCCCAATGGCAAGCTGCTGATCCTTGAGATTACCAAGCCGACCGGCAGGATATCGGGTTTTCTCTTTCGCCTCTATTTTGCCCGGATCTATCCGTTCCTCACCTTCCTTTTTACCCGAAGCAAGGACGCCCGCGAAATGATGCGCTATTATTGGGAGACCATGAACGCCTGCGTGCTTCCGGACTCCGTCATGAAGGCGCTTCGCGATGCGGAGCTGACGGAGGTGAAACGCAATATTGTGCTCGGTTTGTTCAGCGAATACACGGCGGTCAAGGCTGGGCCGCCCGCCGCGTGACGTGATCCGGGCCGCTCCCGTCAGGCGGGACGTTTCACGCCGCCAATCATGTTCCGAAGAAGGGCTTGCGGATAGGGAGCGCCAGTGCCGGATCAGATCGTGCGCGTTGTTGATTGCAGTTGGCGCCAATGGGAAAAATATCGCGCGTGCATCGTGAAGTCATTGCCGGTCAACCTTCGGAACATCGGGGCAGGGGCGCTGGTTTTCTGCGCCACCGCGCTCGCGTACATCCCGTCGCTCTCCGGCGACTTCATCTGGAACGACAGCGACTATGTCACTGCGCCGGCGCTGCGTTCAATCGGCGGACTGCGCCGAATCTGGACCGACGTGGGAGCGACCCAGCAGTACTACCCGCTTCTACACACCGCCTTTTGGGTCCAGCACCGGCTCTGGGGCGATCACCCGCTTGGCTATCATATTTTCACCCTTCTTCTCCACATCGGCGCAGCCATCCTTTTCGCGCTTGTCCTGAAGCGGCTTTCAGTGCCGGGTGCCTGGCTAGCTGGCCTTCTCTTTGCCGTGCACCCGGTCCACGTCGAATCGGTGGCGTGGATCACCGAGCAGAAGAACACGCTCTCGCTCGTGTTCTACCTGGCTGCGGCCCTGGTCTACCTCGATTTCGACGACGCGCGGCGCCCCAACGCCTATGCTCTCGGCCTGGCCCTCTTCCTCTGCGCCCTCCTGTGCAAGACGATGACAGCGAGCCTGCCGGCGGCGCTTCTGGTGACCATTTGGTGGAAGCGCGGACGGATTGAGTGGGGCAGGGACCTCCTGCCGCTTCTTCCGTGGCTCGCCCTGGGTGCCGCCGGCGGGCTATTCAGCGCCTGGGTTGAGAGGTACTATGGCGGGGCCAGGGGCGCGGGTTTTGATATTTCAGCGGTTGAGCGGTTTTTGGTTTCCGGCCGGGCAATTTGGTTCTACGCGGAGAACGCGGTCCTCCCATTTGGGCTCAATTTCGTCTACCCGCGCTGGACCGTCGATGCGACCGTCTGGTGGCAGTGGCTCTTCCCGTTCGGGGCCTGCGCGGTGGGTGTGGCTCTTTGGACGCTGCGCGGGCGCACGCGCGCCCCTCTTGCGGCCTTCCTTTTGTTCGTCGGCTCCCTTTTTCCCGCGCTGGGCTTCGTCAACCTGTATGGTGCCCGTTACTCATGGGTCTGGGACCATTGGCAGTATCTGCCTGACCTTGGTCTCTTGGCCCTCATTGCGGCGGGTATGGCCGCCTGCGAGCAAGCGTTTGCAGGGCGCCTCCGCGGGCTTAGGGCCGCCTGGGCGGCGGTCCTTGTTTTGTTTTGCGCGCTCACCTGGGCGCATTGCGGCATGTTCCACGACAATGAGACCCTCTTCCGCGAGACGATCGCGCGAAACCCGGGGTGCTGGATGGCCTACAACAATCTCGGGTGCGAGGTTGACAAGGCGCCTTCGCGCCGCGACGAGGCGATCGCACTCTATGAGAAGGCGGTCAGCATAAACCCCGATTTTGCCGAGGGGCACAACGATCTTGGCCTCGCTCTTTCGAAGATTCCCGGGCGAATGGACGAGGCGATCGGTCAGTATGAATGGGCCCTTCGCCTGGAGCCAGCCATGGCCCCCGCGCACGCGAATCTTGGCCAGGCCCTTTCCGGAATCCCCGGACGAATGGCCGACGCCATCGGCCAGTACCGCGAGGCCGTGCGCTTGAAGCCGGATTACGCCCAAGCCCATTTCTACCTGGCAAACGCACTGGCCCAGTCGGGTATGGTGGAGGATGCGGTCGGGCATTATGAGGAGGCGCTTCGAATCCAGCCGGGCCTGGCCGAAGCGGAGAACAATCTCGGCATGATCCTTTGCAGAACCGGCCGGGTGCCTGAAGGGCTAGGGCACATTGAGGCCGCGATCCGGATAAACCCGAGCTTCGCCCCGGCCCACTTCATCCGGGGCCTTGCCCTACTGCAAACGGGCCGCAAAGCCGAAGCGGTCGCTGAGTTTGAACGGGTCCTTTCCCTGCGGCCGGGAGATCCTTCGGCAAAGAGGATGCTCGAGATGATCAGGTCCTCGCCCTGAGAGGCGTTGGCGGAATTCCAGCGGCTGCCTGTGCATTGTTTGGCTCGGAATGCGCAAGGAATGCGCGAGCAGACGTCTGGACATCGGCGTGCATTTTTGGGAGGTTTCCGAGGAATGTTCGTTTTCAAGAACATCCTCCACCATGAGCAATCCTAACTCACCCAAGAAGGTCGCGCTGCTCACCGCCGGCGGCCTTGCCCCCTGCCTGAGTTCCGCCATCGGCGGACTCATCGAGCGCTACACCGAGCTCGCCCCCGAGGTCGAGATCATCGCCTACCGCAGCGGCTACAAGGGGCTCCTCCTCGGCGACAGCTACCAGGTCACCTCGCAGGTTCGCGAGAAGGCCCCGGTGCTTCACCGCTACGGCGGCAGCCCGATTGGCAACAGCCGCGTCAAGCTGACGAACGTCAAGGACTGCGTGAAGCGCGGCCTGGTCAAGGAAGGCCAGGATCCGCAGAAGGTCGCCGCCGACCAGCTTGTGAAGGACGGCGTTGACATCCTCCACACCATCGGCGGCGACGACACCAACACAGCGGCGGCCGAATTGGCCGCATTCCTTGCGAGGCACCAGTACGGGCTCACGGTGATCGGGCTTCCGAAGACGATCGACAACGACGTCTACCCGATACGCCAGTCGCTCGGCGCCTGGACCGCGGCCGAGCAGGGCGCGCGCTACTTCTCAAACGTCGTCGCCGAGCACGGCGCGAACCCCCGCATGCTCATCATCCACGAGGTCATGGGCCGAAGCTGCGGCTGGCTCACGGCGGCGACCGCGCGCTTCTACAGGGGCATGCTCGCCCGCCAGGATTACGTTCCGGAGATCGGCCTGTCGGGAGAGAGGCTCGAGGTTCACGGCGTCTACATCCCGGAGTCCGCGTTTGACGTTGCCGCGGAGGCCGCCCGCCTCAAGGCGGTCATGGAACGCGTCGACAATGTTAATCTGTTCGTGTCCGAGGGCGCCGGGGTCGAGACCATCGTGGCCGAGATGAAGACCAGGGGTCAGGATGTCCCGCGCGACGCGTTCGGTCACGTGAAGCTCGATGCCATCAACCCGGGCAAGTGGTTTGGCGACCAATTCGGGAAGATGATCGGGGCCGAGAAGGTGCTGGTGCAGAAGAGCGGCTATTTCGCGCGTGCGGCGGCTGCCAACGCGGAGGACCTCCGTCTGATCAAGAGCTGCGTCGATCTGGCCGTCGAATGCGCCTTTCGGCGCGAGAGCGGGGTCATCGGACACGACGAGGACCGCGGCGGAGTCCTCAGGGCGATCGAATTCGAGCGCATCAAGGGCGGCAAGCCGTTCGACGTCCGCACCCCTTGGTACGCCGAGCTGCTTAGGGAGATCGGCCAGCCCTCCGGCTGATCCGGATACGGCTCAATCCCCCTTCTTGCTTGTCGGCGCGGTGAACCACCGCGCCGCCAGGAGCACGACGGCCATCCCCGCGTATCCCTCCGCATAGGCGAGGGCCGGGAACAGTCCTCCCTTAAGGAGCGTCGGGTTTGTGAAGTGCTCGATCAGAGGGAGGGCGCTGACCGTGTCCGACGTGGTGAAACGCCAGGAGTGGAGCAGGCCGAGCAGGCACAGGCCCGAGGCCGCCAGGGACCAGAACGCGGCGGCGACGAGCCGGCGCTCGATCACATAGACCGTGACCGTCGCAAGCACGAGCGCGCAGTAAAACGTTCCCTGCTCGATGGCGAAGCCGCCCTCGATAAACGTGCCGTTGGCATGGAAGGCATCGAGAAGGCGCTGCGAAAACTCCAGGCCGGGCGCGGCCCCGTAGCCCCCGATGCGTAGGGCGTTCTTTGTGAAGAAGGTGGTCCAGGCAAGGATCACGGGAACAATGCCCAAGACAACCGCGGGCCAGTGTCGCTGGGGCGTGACCTCGAACGACTGAACGGTGATGATGAGGCCGATCCAGATGATGATCGCGAGTCCTGCATCGGCAGGCACCGCCCACGAGATGAGCGCCATGGATCCGGTCAGGCAGACAACCGTGATGAAGAGCCCGTTCAGGGTCGAATAGCCCGCCCGCGCCCCCATCCGCTTCCAGGCGGGATGGCCGATGTAGATCGAGGTCGGGAACGGCGAGCCGAAGCACGCGGCCGCAAGGGTGCAGAGTCCGTTCACGGCGAGGGAGGACCGCGACGAATAGCTGTCGCCCGCGGCGGCCGCCGATTCGATGCACTGCAGGGACGCCAGCAGGTTCAGCAGGCCCATCGGTATGATCACGGAGAGGTAGGGCCAGAACTGGCCGTTCCGGAATCCGCCCCAGAGGTCCGCGATGACCGGTAGGGGCGGATGCCAGCCGAGCGATCCTGTCGGGCGAAGTCCATGGGGCGCCAGGCCCATAAACCACGAGAGCGCGGTGCCCACGACCAGCACCACAAGGGCCGCAGGCACGCCCCATTTCGGCTTCAGGTCCCCGAAATAGAAGAGCAGGACGAGGCCGAGGGTCACGAAACCGACCACCGGGTGCGCAAACGTGCTGAAGAAAAAGTTGAGCGTCAGGAACGCAAGGCCGGCGCCGGAAAGCGCGGCGAGCAGGGCGGCCCTCGGGGTCATCCTGCGGATTCGTTCGGCGATGAAGGAGCCGCCGAATTCGATGAGACCCGATCCGATGCAGGCGACCAGGCCCGCCTGCCACGCGAACAGGTCGGGATCGGCCACCCCCTGCGCCCTGGCGATCTGCTTTGCGGGCAGCATCACCAGGAACACGTAGGCTATGAAGGTCGGTGTGTTCAGCCCGAAGGGAAGGGCGCACACGTCGCTCCTGCCCTCCCTGCGCGCAAGCCTGTGGGCCTGCCATGCGTAGAAGAGATTGCCCGCCAGGTACGAGACCGCGATCCCCGGGAGTATCCGGCCGTAGGCCAGCGACGGCGGAAGGCCGACCACGCCGACGCAGAGCGTCGGCACAAGCAGGAGCTGCACGATATTGTCGAGCGCGATGGCGCAGAAGCCGTCGACGTCGCCGCGGGTGAAGAGCCTCATGGGCGTCCCGCGGGGCTCATGGCGGGCTGAAAGCGGGGTGGGGCGGTTGCAACGGGCCGGTGGTCAGGCGAGCTCCCTGACGAGCGAGACCGTGAAAAGCGCGGCCTGCCGGGAAGCGAACGGGGAGAGCTTGCGGTAGTCGTTGTCCGGGGAGTTCTGCGTGCGGTTGCTCCCGCTACGGATGCATAGGAAGGGGGTTCTCAGGTACCAGCAGACCTGCGCGACGGAGCCGCTCTCCATCTCCATGAGGTCCGGCCTGAGCTTTCGCCGGATGTCGTCGATGCGCCTCGAGGTGATGCCGAACTGGTCCCCGGATGTGATGCGCCCTGTCCGGACGCGCGGCACGTAGGGCGGATCGTGCTGGACCGCCGTCTCGCACACATGCGTCCGCATGGCGCGCCTCGCCGCGCCGAGGAGCCGCGGGTCGCCTGGGTAGACGATCGCCATGTGGTCGCCGAGAGGGCCCGCCGCCGAGAAATACTCCATGACGTCGCTCCTCACAAACGAGCCGAAATCGTGGTTGCACGTGACCTCGCCGACAATCACATCACCGTTGCGGACGGCGGGGTTTATCCGCGACGCGGTTCCGGTCATCAGCACCTCGCCCGGACTGAAATGCTCCACGAAAAGGGAGGTAATCATGGTGGCGCAGGTCTTGCCGATTCCGGTGACGGCGACGATCACGCGGCGGCCGTGGAGCCGCCCGGAGACAAAGGGAAACCCGGCAAGGCTCCCGGCCCTTCCCGCCTTGAGGGCCCATTCGACGAGCTCGGACTCCTGCGGGATTGCCCCGAGGATGAGGGTGCAGTCGTTCCGGGCACGGGGCCGCCTCTTTGGGGCGGCGGCGATGCCCGCGATGATGGTGGGCGGCGGATTGCGGAGCGTGCGTGGAGGAAGCATGGAGTTACGTTCGAATAGCAGGCTGCGTGCCCGGGTCGAGCCCATCAAGAGCCTGTTTTTCCGGCATAAACAGCGACAAGGAGTGACAACGGGCCCGTGAAGTATCATCCCTTTCTTTCCCGAATCCACCTCCAAGACAATCCTTTCGCCAGCGATGAGCCCCTCCGCCCCGAACGACTATCTTCGCCGCATTGAGGACGACCTGCGCCGGAACATCCTCCCGTTCTGGATAGAGCGCGTCGTGAACCGGGAGGGCCGGAGCTTTTTCGGCTCGATCACGAACGACCTCGTGACCGATCCAAACGCGGAGCGCGGGGCGCTTCTCACCTCGCGGATCCTCTGGACCTACGCGGCGGCATTCTCGCATTACCAGGACCCCTCGTACCGCGCGATGGCGGACCACGCCTACGTGGACCTGATCTCGCATTTCCGCGACTCGAAGCATGGGGGGTTCTGGTGGTCCATTGCAGCCGACGGCCGCGTGCTCCGAGACCGAAAGCAGGTCTACGGCCAGGCCTTCGCGATCTACGCGCTCGCCGAGCACCATCACGCCACCGGCCGTCGCGAGCCCTTGAACGAGGCCATCGCCACCTACCGTTTGATCGAGAGCCACGCCAGGGCCCGGCACGGCGGCTACCTTGAGGCCTTCGGCCCGGCCTGGGAGCCGATCGCCGACATGCGCCTGAGCGAGGTCGACATGAACGAGCCGAAGTCGCAGAACACACACCTCCATGTCATGGAGGCCTACACAAGGCTCCTCGCCCTTTGGCCGGATCCGGGCCTGCGCGCGGCGCTGGCCGAACTCGTGGAGATCATGCTCGCCCACATCGTCAACCCTGCCACGGGCCACCTGGGGCTCTTTTTCGCGGAGGACTGGACGCCGCGCTCCGACCGGATCTCCTATGGGCACGATATCGAGGCCGCATGGCTCCTCATGAGGGCGGCGGAGGTGCTGAAGGATCCGGGACTCGTCGCGAGGATGAAGCCCCTGGCCCTGAAGATCGCCGACGCCACGCTCGCCGAGGGCGTGGACGCGGACGGCGGGGTGTTCAACCAGGGAGGCCCCCTGGGGCTTACGGACACGAACAAGGAGTGGTGGCCGCAGGCCGAGGCGGTCATCGGCTTCCTGGACGCATACCGGCTCTCTCATTCGGAGCGCTACCTCGAGGCCGCCCTGCGCACGTGGGACTTTATCGAGCTCCGGCTGATCGACAGTCGCAGGGGCGAGTGGTTCAGGGGCGTGACGCGCGACGGCCACGTCCTCGGCGGCGAGCTCAAGGTCAGCTTTTGGAAATGCCCCTACCACAACGGCCGGGCCGGACTGGAGTCCATCCGGAGGCTTCGCGAAATCTCGGATCCAAGACAATCCAACTTATCGACATCATGAAAAAGAAGTCCAAGACCCTGGCGCGGGCGAAGTCCGCACCCTCGAAAACGTCTAGCTCCGGCATCCCCGTGGGTGCGCCCAAGGCCTGGGCCGCGCGCCTCGCGAAGCTGCGCAGGGACCACGGGAGGTTCCTATCTCGGAGGAATCCGGTCGACGGTGACTGGGACAATGGCGTCTTTGACCGCTTCCAGCACCCTGCGATCACCTACCGACACGCGCCGATCGAGTGGCGCTACGACCTAAATCCCAAGACGAACCCGTACCTGATGGAACGCCTCGGAGTGAACGCGACGCTCAACCCGGGCGCCTTTCTCTGGAAGGGCAAGGTTCATATGGTCGTGCGCTTTGAGGGCTACGACCGGAAGAGCATCTTTGCCATCGCGGAAAGCCCGAACGGGATCGACAACTGGCGCTTCTGGGACGAGCCCGTCGACCTGCCCGAAATCAAGCCGGAGACAAACAACTACGACATGCGCATCACGTTCCACGAAGACGGCTGGATCTACGGCGTCTTCTGCGCCGAGTCGAAGGACCCTGCGGCCAAGCAGGGCGACCTCTCGAGTGCCGTCGCCGTAGCCGGGATCGTCCGGACCCGCGACTTCCGGAAATGGGACCGGCTTCCGAACCTGAAGACGCCCGCCTCCCAGCAGCGCAACGTTGTGCTCCATCCGGAGTTCGTCGAGGGCAAGTACGCCTTCTACACGCGCCCCATGGACGGCTTCATCGACGTAGGCTCGGGCGGCGGCATCGGCTGGACGCTCTGCGCCGACATCACGACCGGCGTGACCGGACCGGAGGCCATCATCGACGGCCGCGCCTACCACACGATCAAGGAGGTCAAGAACGGCCAGGGGCCGACCCCCATCAAGACGGCGCAAGGCTGGCTTCACCTGGCGCACGGCGTGCGGGCCTGCGCCGCGGGCCTGCGCTACGTCCTCTACATGTTCATGAGCTCGCTCGAGGACCCATCGAGGGTCATCGCGAGGCCCGGCGGGCATTTCCTGGCCCCCTACGGCGGCGAGGGCTTCGGCGACGTCTCCAACGTGACGTTCTCCTGCGGGTGGGTCCAATTGCCCGACAAGGCGAAGACAGTCCTCATCTACTACGGCGGCTCCGACACGCGCTGCTACGTGGCCCGGTCGAGCGTGGACAGGCTGGTCGACTGGTGCCTTCACACGCCGGAGGACGCGCTCACGACGCGGCGGGCGGTCGAACAAAGGCTTGAGCTCATCCGCGCAAACCGCGCCCTGCTTGGCGGCTGACCCCGGGATCCACATGAACGCTCGCCTGCGGCTGCTTGCGTGCGCCTCCCTCGGGATGCTCATGCTAGGAGGGACCCTTGCGCGGGCGGCGGAAGCGGCGGGGCCTCCCGTTGCCCTCGCCGATCTCGGCGCGAGCACCGACGCCGCCCTCGGAAGGGCAGACCTCGCCGCCTACCGCGGCTGGCTCAAATACCTGCGCCTCGACGCCCAGACGGCCGAGAGGCGCGGCTCGGCGGACGCGTCCGATAAGGCGCACCGCCTTGGAGACTGGCTGGCGAGAATCGCGGCTAACCCGGGGCTCCTGGCGACCCTGACCGGGGTCCAGGAGTGGGCGTACGAGTCCCCCGTCGACGACTCGGGCCAGCCTTTCCGGATCGCCATCCCCACGGACTACGACCCCTCGCACCCGGCGCCGCTCACCGTCTATATGCACGGTTACAGCGGAAACCACATCGAGCATTCCGCGGGCTTGGCGTCCCACCCGGGATCCTTTGACGTCGCGGTCCTCGGGCGTTCGCGCGGGGGCGGATACCGAGCGCTCTCCGAGGCGGATGTGCTGCAGGCCGTCGGCTACATTCAGTCGCACTGGGCGATAGACCCCGACCGAGTCAGCCTGAACGGAGGGAGCATGGGAGGCGGGGGTACCTACCGCCTCGGCTCCCGCTATCCCCACCTCTGGTCATCCGGCAGGCCGTCGTGCGGATTCGCGAGCTACGTGCCCCTGGGAAACCTGCTCACCCTGCCGATCTATGCAACGCACAGCCTCGATGATCCGGTCGTCTCGGTGCTCCATGAAGTGGGCCCCCTCCAGCGCCTCCGCGATCTCGGCGGCCAGGTGATCTTCGACGAGACGAACGGCTACGGTCATGCGGTCTGGAACTACAAGGAGGGGAACGAGCGGGGTCTGGCTTGGGAAAAATCCCAGGTGCGCGCGGACTCGAGGAGCGTGCGCCACATCGACTACACGGCGCTCGACGGCGGCGCGCTGCGTGGATGGTGGGCGGAGGTCGCGGAGTGGGGGCCCTCCCCGAAGCCCGCCCGCTTTGTGCTGGCAGCGGGCAACCCGAACCTGCTGTTTGCCGGGCTCACCAATATCGAGCGCCTTCGCCTGCGCCTTTCCGAGTCACCCTTCGATCCTGCGCTCCCGCTGCGCGTCAGCGTGAACGGAGCGGTGCCGATCGTGCTTCCGGCGCCGTTGCCGCGCGACACCGTGCTCGCCCGGGGCGAGAAGGGATGGGCTTTTGAAGCCGGGTCGCCTGCGCTGGCCTTCAGGCTCCACGCGCCGGGCAGCGCAAGCCTCCTTTACGACGGAGAGCCCCTCCTGATCGTCTACGGGACGCGCGGGACGGACGCCGAGCGAGCCGCGATGCGGGCGGCTGCGGAGTCTGCGAGCAAGAGCCCGAATCCCTCGTGGGTCCCGGAGGGGGGCGAGTCCGGTGCCGACGGCGTGCCGCACAGCCAGAACCTCTACGGCGGGCTCAACACCAAGGCGGACACCCGGGTCACCGACCTGGACATGGCCCGCTGCCACCTTGTCCTGATCGGGACCGCGGCCCAGAACGCCGTGGTGGCCCGGCTCGCCGCCTCGCTGCCGGTCCGTCTTGAGGGCGGCTCGATCGCGTGCTCCGACGGGGCCACCTTCGAGGGTGCGCACCGGGCGCTTGGCCTCGTGTATTTCAACCCGCTTGCCCCAGGACGCCTCATTTTCTGGGTGGCCTCGGACGATCCCGCAGCCTATGCCGCGGGATCGCCGGTTCCGGCCGCCATGGGCGGCGGCGCCTTTATCTACGGCAACGCGCTCACGGCCGACCTTGTGGTGATGGACGCTCGGGACCCGACCCTTGTGGTCTCGCGCGCCTTCGACTCAAGATGGAGGTGGCTGCCGGGCCGCGAATCATCGCCGCTTCTGAGCGCCGCCCTGGCGACGACCCGGGAATTTTCGCTCGCCGTCGGCGAGGCGGTCAGGAAGGCCGCGGTGGCCGACTTCGCCCTCGTCGGCAACTACGGCGCGCCTGCGGCTCCGCCCATTTCGCCGGGGGTGACGCGTGTCGCCGACGTTGTTCCCTTCTTCGCAAATCAGCCGGTGGGCCTCCTGGAGCTCTCCGGCGACGAGGCGCTGCTTCTTGCGAGGAATGTCGGCTTAAAGGATTCCCCGATGCTGCTGGCCGGCTACGACGCTGCGAGGATCCGCCCCGAAGGCACCTACCGAGTGGCGCTGCCGGTGGGAGTCCTCTGGGCCCTCAGCAGCGTGCAGCCCGCCCCGCGCACCTACCGGCTGACGGACCTGGACACAGGCGAGGCGATCGAGCGCTTCCTCGCCGGAAAATGACCGGGGCCCTACTGGGGCCCGGCAAGGACGAGCGTCTGCGCGTGCGCCGGGACTTCGTGCTCCGACTCGGAACCCGCGGACCATCTCACACGCACTTTCACCGCAGGGTTGGAATCGGTGTAGCCAAAGAAGCACGAGGCCGTCGACTGGCTGTAATAACCCGATCCGGCGTAGACCTCCTCGGTCTCTGTGGAGCCGTCGGCAAGCGTCACGGTGATCCGGGAGCCGACTGCGGTCGGGTTGCCGGCGGGCCCGTGCAGAGAAATCATGAGCGGCCTGTGGCCGGGCACGCCGTGATTTCGGAAAGCGAGCATCGAGGCCCCGTTTCTCGTCACGATAAAGCCGGGCCAGCCATCCTGGCCGAGGTTCACGGCCGCAAGGGCCTTCGCGTCACCGGGAACGATGAGCCCGCTTTCCAGCGGGGTGGCGGCGGCCAGATGCCCCTTCCCGTCGCCGCGCAGCAGCTGGCTCAAGCCCCCGTCGAAACGCCCGACGGCCGGGATCGGCGCGAACGAGTTCTGAACGGCGTACACATCGGTGTGCCCATCGCCGTCAAAATCCCCCGTCACCATTCCCTGAAGCGGTGAAATCTGGGCGATTCGGGGGAGCGCCTCGAACCTGTAGGTTCCGTCGGGCTGGCTCAGGAAGACGCCGCTCCTCAATTCGGTCGCCGCGAACCGCTGGGCCTTGGCCAGCTTGTCCTCCCCAAGGATCTCTCCCAGCGTCGCCCGTCCGTAGGAGTCAAACGTGGGAAAGCGCTTGAGGATCGAGGGGATGGCGGCCCCCAGGTCGGTGCGGGTGCGCCAGGGATAGAGTTTGTCCCCCTCATAATACGCCTCGATCAACTGGGTCGAGCTCCCGCCGCTGAACGCCCCTGAGAAGAGCAGGGCGGGATGCTTGGGGTCCGCGCGGTACTGCGTGTTGAGGCCGACATTGCCGACGATATAGTCGAGCCTTCCATCGCCGTTAAAGTCGGCCGCGGCGATCGAGGTCCACCAGCCCGTGCCCGCGGAGGCGAATCCTGCCCGCTCGGTCCAGTCCTCAAAGCCCTTTCCCTGGTTGTTGTGGAAATACCTCACGTTGCCCCACTCGAGGGCGAGGAGCAGGTCCGGCCAGCCGTCGCCGTCGACGTCGGTCCAGAGGGCCGAGGTCACCATGCCCACCTCGCGCAGCCCCGGGGCCAATGTGTCGGTCACGTCCTCAAACTTGCCGCCGCGGTTTGCGAGCAGCGCGCTCTGCGGCGCGATCGGATACTGGCCGGTCAACACGCGGCCTCCGATGAAAAGCCCGAGGCGACCCGAGTGGTCAAAATCGGCGGCGGCTACCGCGCCCACATTGATCGGCAGCTGCGGCAGCGCATCGTCGGGCGCCGGCCTGAATCTGCCGTGGCCGTCGTTGAGGAAGAGCTTCGGCTGGTATTCGGGCGCACCGGCCGGCAGGGCATTGCCGCCTTTCGTGACCAGGACGTCCAGGGCCCCGGTCCCCGAAGAATCGAAGAGGAGAATCGGGCCGTCGTCGATGGCCGTGCCGCCCGACACTGCGCCCGGGTCCGCGGCCGCGTACTGTCCCGACGGCGTCGACAAAAGGATGCGAAGCGGGTCGAGGGTCGTCCCCCCGATGACGACGTCGTCCCTTCCCGAGCCGGTCAGGTCCCCGACCGCGAGGCCGGGGCCGCGAAGGTTCAGGCGATGGGGGATGAGCCTTTGCATGTAGAGCTCGTCGACGGCATCCTCTCGGAAACTGAGCGAAAGTCCGACCGACCGGCCCACCTCCGAAAACTGCCCGGGTGGCTCGGCCGCCGGCGGCGGGATCGGGATCGGCCGCGAGGGCTCGGTGACCGTGTACCGCCGGTCGGCCGGGAGGTTCTCGAAGGTCTGCACGTGCCCGCTCGGCCAATTCACGGTCATCCGTTTAATCACCGTGTCCGGTCCGAGTCCGAAATGGAGCATGGGCTCGCTGGTCGACATGTACCCGCGGGCCAGGACAAGCTGCTGAGCCAGCACACCCGTGCTGCTCTCCACCTTCACGACGGCGCCGACCCCGTAGTGATTGGAGACGGTCCCCCGCAGGTCGATGTTCACCTTATGGCCGGTGTCGTTGTCGTTGCGCAGAAGCGTCACCCCGCTGTGGAAGTTCGTGTAGACGATGTCCAGGTTGCCGTCCCCGCTCAGGTCGCCCACCGCCGTGCCGAAGCTTATGCCGTGCTTGTCGACCCCCCATTCCTCGCTCACGTCCTCGAAGCGCAGGTCGCCCATGTTGCGCAGACCTAGGTGCCTCTCGACCCGAGGCGGGCTCGCGTACATGATCCTCACGCGCTCCGTTGAGCTCTCGGCGCTCATCAGCCGGCGCTGCGTGTCCACGCCCGGGTCGCGCGGGAATCCGTTGGTGATGAAAAGGTCGAGCCGGCCGCCGTTGTCGAAGTCCTCAAAAAGGGGCGACCACGTCCAATCGGTGGCCGATATCCCCGCGAGGTAGGCGGCCTCGAGCACGTGCGGGGTGCCTGTGTTCAAGAGAAGCGCGTTGTGATTGTACTTAGGCGCCGTGCCCGGGCTCTTTGGGTCCTCCAACCTTGAGCGCGCCGTGGCAATGTCGTGCTGGTCCTTTGCGTGGTTTGTGACCGCCATGTCCGCCGAGAGGAAATCAATGAGTCCGTCGTTGTTCACATCGCCCAGGTCCGAGCCCATGGAGGAAAACGAGGTGTGGGGCGCCACGCGGTCGATCACGTCGGTAAACGTCCCATCGCGGTTGTTGTGGTAGAGCTTGTCGGGGAAGCCGTAGTCGTTGGCGACATAGAGATCCGGCCAGCCGTCATTGTCGTAGTCCCACCAGGTGGCCGAGTGGCTCTGCGACGGGCCCCCGATTCCCGCAGTGTCGGTGACGTTCGTGAAGGTGCCGTTTCGGTTGTTGTGGAAGAGATAGCCACGCTGGCCGTCCGGGTTCGTCTTTGCGTTCAGGACGTTTGTCGCGATGTAGAGGTCGAGGTAGCCGTCGCGGTCGTAGTCGCAGAACGCCGCCATGACGCTCGAGTCGACGACGTCGAGGCCGTAGGCGTGGGCCATCTCCTTAAAGGTGCCGTCGCCCTGGTTGATGTACAGGAGGTTCGGCGCGTTGGTGCGGCACACGTAGATATCGAGGCGCCCGTTGTTGTTGATGTCGACGAAGGCCGCTCCCTGATTCCAAACGCCGGGCTCGGCGCCGACGCCGGCCTTCTTCGTGACATCCTCGAACTTGTATCCGCCCAGGTTGCGGAAGAGCCTGCAACCCTCGGTCTTGCTGACGACGAAGATATCGGGCCGTCCGTCGCCGTCGTAGTCCCCGATGGCGACCCCCGTGCCAATGGATGAGGTCTCGAATTCCTGGTAGAGCTCATTGCGCATTCTCGGGTCGTTGTAGCGGTTCTCGGTCACGAGGCCCGTCACCGACGCGGGAAGCTCGACGAACATGGTCTTGCCGCGCGGGTTGGGGTTCGGGGCGAGGGGCTTGCTCGTGATCGAGCCCGCCGTGTCGTCGGCACGGGCGCAGGCGCATCCCACGACAAGCGCCGCAATCGCCCCGCTCCGGGCCGCGCGCCTCAACGAGGCCCATACCGACACTCGCCCGCAGTCATCGGCGGCAGCCAAAGTCATGAGGCGATGGGACAAACCCGCCAAGGCGTAGTCAAGGAACGTTTTGCGACTAGCGAAGCCGCGGAGGGCGCATGCGGAAGGGGCTCAGGGCTCCGGGTCCGCAAGAACGAGGATGGCCGTCCCCGGCGTGATGCCCTGCTCCGTCGTCCGGCCCGACGGCCAGCGAACGGCGATCCGTCTTGGCGGGGCATTCTGCGCGTATCCAAAGAAGCATGCCGGTGTCGACTGGCTGTAATAACCCGACCCTGCGTAAACCTCGGCCGTCTCGGTGGATCCGTCGGCCAGTTCGACCGTGATGCGCGCGCCCACGGCCGTCGGGTTTCCAGGGGGGCCGCGGAGCTTGATGCGCAGCGATCCCCCGCCCGCCACTCCCCGGTTGCGGAACGCAAGGACCGAGGCGTTGTTTCGCGTGACGACGAAGCCGGGCCAGCCGTCCAGGCCGATGTCGAGGACGGCGAGCGCCTTGGCGTCGCCGGGCACCACCAGGCCGCTTTCGGCCGGCGGAACCGGCGTGAAATGACCGTGCCCGTCGCCCCGGAGGAGCTGGCTCAGGCCCCCGTCGAAGCGGCCGACCTGGGGTATCGGGGCGTATGAATTCTGGACGGCGTAGATGTCGGCATGGGGGCCGCCCTCGAAATAGCCGGCCGCCATCCCCTGGATCGGCGAAATCTGGGCCAGGCGCGGCAGCGGCTCGAACTTATAGGTCCCGTCGGGCTGGCTCAGGAAGACGCCGCTCCTCAGCTCAGTCGCCGCGAAGCGCCTGGCTTTGGCCAGCCTGTCCTCCCCAAGGATCTCGCCCAGCGTGGCGTGCGCGTAGGATTCCGTGCTCTTGTAGCGCTTCAACACCAAGGGGATCGCCGAGCCGAGCGCCCTGTTCGTGCGCCAGGGGTAAAGCTTGTCGCCCTCGTAGTACGCCTCGATCAGCTGGGTCGAGGCGCCGCCGGCGAATTCGCCGGAGAAGAGCAGCGCGGGGTGCTCCGGATCGGCGTGGTACTGCGTGTTGAGCCCGACATTGCCGACGACGTAATCGAGCCTGCCGTCGCCGTTGAAGTCGGCCGCCGCGATCGAGGTCCACCAGCCGGTGCCCGCGGAGCCGAATCCGGCCCGCTCGGTCCAATCCTCAAATCCGCGACCCTGATGGTTGTGGAAATACCTCACGTTGCCCCACTCGAGGGCCAGCAGCAGGTCCGGCCAGCCGTCGCCGTCAACGTCCGTCCAGAGGGCCGACGTCACCATCCCGACCTCGCGCAGCCCCGGGGCCAGCGCATCGGTCACGTCCTCAAACTTCCCTCCGCGGTTCGCAAGGAGCGCGCTTTGCGGCGGAAGCGGGTACTGGCCGGGGAGGAACCGGCCTCCGATGAAGAGGCCGAGTCTCCCGCTGTGGTCGAAATCCGCGGCAGCCACGGTGCCCGCGTTTATCGGCAGGGGCGGGAGCGCCTCGTCGGGCGCGGGCTGGAACCCGCCGTGACCGTCATTGAGGTAGAGCCTCGGCTGGTACTCCTGCGCCCCGGCGGGCAGGGTGTTGCCCCCCCTAGTGACGAGCAGGTCTTCACGGCCGCTGCCGCGGGAGTCAAAAAGGAGCACGGGCCCGTCGTCCGCCCCCGCGCGCGGCTGGAGCGCCGCCGAATCGGCGGCGGAGAAAACGCCCGGTCCCGAGCTGTCGAAGATGCGAATCGGGTCCAGCGTCGTTCCTCCGAGGACGACGTCCTCGCGGCCCGCGCCCGAAACATCCCCGACCGCAAGGCCGGGCCCGCGCCTGTTCAGGCGGATGGGGATCAGGCGCTGCAGGTAGGATTCCTCGACGTCCTCCTCCCGGGTCTGTGCGGCAAGACCGCTCGCCTGGGCGACCTCCATGAACTGCGCCGGCGCCCGGATCGGATCCGGGGGGAGCGGGATCGGCCGGGACGGCTCGGTGACCGTGTACCGGCGGTCGACACCGAGGTTATCGAACGTCTGAACGTGGCCGCTCGGCCACGTCACGACCATGCGCCTGATGAGCGTGTCCTCCCCGAGGCCGAAATGGAGCATGGGCTCGCTGCTCGACATGTAGCCCCGCGCCAGGACGAGCTGGCGGACCTGGACCCCCAGCGCGCTTTCGAGGCGGACCGTTGCGCCTACGCCGAACCGGTTGGAGACGGTGCCGCGCAGGTCGATATTGATGCTGTGGCCCGAGTGGTTGTCGTTGCGCAGGATCGTCACGCCCCCTTCGTAATTGGTGTAGACCACATCGAGGTTTCCGTCCCCGTTCAGGTCGCCGAACGCGGAGCCGAAGCTAACCCCCTTCTGGTTGAGTCCCCATTCGGCGCTGACGTTCTCGAATTTCAGGTCGCCCAGATTGCGGAAGGCGAGGTGGGTTTCGACCCGCACCGGGCTGTCGTACAGGATCCTGATCCGCTCGGTCTCGGAAGCGGCAAGTCCCGCGCGCCGGATCACGTCCGATTCCGGGTCCCGGTTGAAGCCGTTGGTGACGAAGAGGTCCAGCCGGCCGTCATTGTCGAGGTCCTCAAGGCGGGGCGACCAGGTCCAGTCGGTGGCTGCAATGCCCGCGAGGTAGGCCGCCTCGAGGCAGCGGCCGACGCCGGTGTTGATGAAGAGGGCGCTGCGCTGATACTTGGGCGTCGCGGCCGTCGTGTCCCTGTTCCCTTCGCGCTCCCCGGCCATCGTCCTCTGGTCCTTCTGGTGGGTGGTCGCGGCCATGTCTGCGACAAGAAGGTCGATCAGGCCGTCATTGTTCACGTCGCCCAAGTCCGAGCCCATCGAGAAGGACGAGGTGTGCGGAAGCACGCGATCGATCACGTTCGTGAAGGTGCCGTCGCGGTTGTTGTGGTAGAGCTTGTCCGGGACGCCGTAGTCGTTTGCGACATAGAGGTCGGGCCAGCCGTCATTGTCGAAGTCCCACCACGTTGCCGAATGGCTCTGCGCCTCCCCCGAAATCCCGGCGCTCTCGGTCACGTTGGTGAACGTGCCGTTTCGGTTATTGTGGAAGAGATAGCCGCGCTGGCCGGCGGGGTGCCTGGCGTAATCGAGCAGGTTGGTCGCTATGTAGACATCAAGCCAGCCGTCGCGGTCATAGTCACAGAAGGCGGCCATCACGCTTGAATCCTTCACGTCGAGACCGTAGGCGTGGGCCATCTCCTTGAACGTGCCGTCGCCCTGGTTGATGTAGAGGAGGTTCGGGGCGTTGAAGCGGCAGACATAGATGTCGAGCAGCCCGTCGTTGTTGATGTCGACGAACGTGGCCCCGCAGTTCCAGACCCCAGGCTCAGCCCCAACCCCGGCCTTCTCCGTGACATCCTCGAATTTGTAGCCTCCCAGGTTTCGGAAAAGCCGGCAGCCCCCGGTTTTGCTTACGACGTAGAGGTCGGGCCTGCCGTCTCCGTCGTAGTCCCCGATCGCCACCCCGGTGCCGATCGAACCGTCCTCGAATTCGTGGTAGAGTTCCCCCCACATCTTGGGATCATCGTAGCGGTTCTCGGTCCTGACCCCCGTATCCTCAGGCTCAAGCCTTGCGAACATCGTCTTGCCTCGCGCCCGGGGCGGGTTGGCGAAGGGCTTCGAGGAAAGGCTTCCGGAGGGGTCGGCTGCGCGGACCTCGGAGCAGCCGAGGAGCGCGAGCGCAAGGGCAAGCAGCATGATCGGACACCCTGCATAGGTCCGACCCGCGGAACCTCGTCGAATTTCGGCGGCTGCCATCGTCAAGGGGCGATGGGACGAACCCGCTTCCGGGTAGTCAAGGAACGTTTTCCCCGGCCCGGGTGCGGACTTTTCTTGCCGAGCGCTTTCCCGCCGGTTTCCATGGCCGATCCCATTGGCAGCGGCAAACGAAACGACCCCAGTGAGCAGCCTGTTCAGGCCCTCCCCGCGCGCCTGGATGCTCGTCCCGCTCTGCGCGTTCGTATTCCTCTGTCTTACGAGCGCGCTGCGGATGCGGCGCGTGGTCTACGTTTCGGAGGTGTCCGGGCCCCCGTCCGCCGGCGGCGAATGGCGGCCGCGTTTGATCGTTCCCGGCCACAACAGCGAGACCTACGAATGGCTCGACCAGACGCGGCAGATGTTCGCTCGACGCGAATGGCGGGTGCGCCACGTCGACTACGAGAACACCCCGATCGGACGCGATGTGTATGCATCCTCTCCCTTCCGCTGGTGGATCGGGCTCATCGCGGCGGCCCACCACGGGGCCACCGGGAGCGGGATGGGCCGCTCCATCGAATGGTCGGCCCTGGTTGCGGGGCCGTTATTTCTGCTGCTTTTGGGGGCGGGAACCACGGTTTTCGTCGCCCGCAGGTTTGGCGTGCTCGCAGCCGCGCTCCTTTCCGCGGGACTTGTTGCGCTGTTCCCCTTTGCAGGCGAATTCGTCCCCGGCCTCCTCGACTACCGCGGGTTTGCCCAGGGGTTCGCGCTTTGGAGCGTGCTTCCCCTTCTGGCCGCCGGTGCGGGGGACAAGGACCCGGACGGGGGCCGACGGCTGCGGCGCTGGTACTTTGCGGCGGGAGTGGTGGGTGGAGTCGGACTGTGGGTCAGCGTCACCTGCGAGGCCCCGATCCTCGCTGGAATCGCCCTCGGCGGTCTCCTGGTCTCCTGGGTCTCCCGGTCAGATGCCAGGGCAGGGCGCGCGGCGCCGCTCGCGCCCCTCCCGTGGCGGGCGTGGGCCCTCGGAGGCTCGGTGACCTGCCTTTTCGCCTATTTTGCCGAGTTTTCCCCTTCGCACATGGGCTCTTGGGACCTCCGTTCCATTCACCCCGTGTTTGGCATCGCCTGGCTCGGCGGCGGCGAAATCCTTGCACGGCTGACGGGGTGGATACAGGGCGAAAGGCCTCGATGGGGTTTCAGGAACGTGGCGATCTGGGTGCTATCCTTTTGTGCCCTGGCCTCTGTACCGGCCACGATGTGGCTAACGCACAACCTCGGATTCCTGGAGGCGGACCTCGCCTCAATGCGCCTTTCCCAGCTGCCGGAGGCCGAAATGGCACCGAACCTTTGGGCCTGGCTCCTTCGGAATGGATTCACGCCGGCGGTCTGGGCGACCTTTCTGCCCCTGGTGCTAATCGTGCCGGCGCTGGGGGTGCTGGTTCTTCGGTCGTTCGAAACGTCTAAGCGCTGCGCGCTCGCACTTGCGCTCGGTCCTGTGGCTGTCGCCCTGGGGTTCTCCCTGCGCCAAATCACCTGGTGGAACGGCTTGGATTCCACGCTCCTGCTGCTTCTTGTCGCAACGGCGGCCTCCCTGAGGAGCACTCCCAGGCCCCGAATTGTTGTTTGGACGTCGGGCGTCCTTGCGGCCTTGGTCCTCGTCCCTGGCGCTGTCCGACTTTGGCCCTCCACGGGGCCAAAGGATGAACTGACAAGAACCGAGGTAATCAGTCTCGTGGAACGCGATCTAGCCTATTGGCTTGCGATGCATGTAGGGCATGAAGGGGCCATTGCCCTGGCACCGCCCAGCGCGACCACCGCCCTCTTCTATTATGCCGGTATCCGGGGACTTGGTTCATTTGACGGGGATAGTCGGGACGGAATCAGGGCGGCGGTGCGTATCGTAAGCGCGTTGACGCCCGAGGAGGCCAACGAGTTGATCACCCTGCGTGGAATCACGCATATCGTTATCCCAGCCTGGGATCCCTACATGGATACCTACGCACGCATGGGTGAAGGCCAGGTTGCGAGCACCTTTCTAGAGCGCCTTCACCTATGGTTGTTGCCGCCGTGGCTGCGGCCGGTCCCCTATCTTATTCCTTCCATTGAGGGTTTCGAAGGACAGTCCGTGGTTGTTCTTGAAGTTGTTGATGATCAAGATGCGGCAACTTCAGCAAGCCGCCTCGCCGAATACTTTGTTGATATGGGGCAGTTGGACCTTGCCGCCAACACGCTTCAGGCGCTCCGGCGGTTCCCCTCCGACCTGGGTGCCCAATTGGCCCGCGCCGAAGTCGCCATCGCCCAGGGAGACCTCGACGAGTTTGCCCGCGATGTCGACCTCCTGCTCCGAAGGATCTCAAACGGCGCCGATAAGGAACTTCCCTGGGACCAGAGGGTGGGTTTGGCCGTTGTCCTAGCGCAGTCGCACCACATCGACCTTGCCCGAGTGCGGCTCAAGCAGTGCCTCGATGAAGTCGACGATGAGAAGCTCCGGTCGCTGAGCACCAACTCCCTCTACCGATTGCAGGTGCTCAGTCGGGCGCTCGGTTTGTCGATCGCTGATCCACGGCTAAGGGATCTATCCATGGAGCTTCTTCCTGCGGATCTTCGCAGTCGCCTTGTAAAATAGGTTCAAAAATAGTCGGCAATTGGCAAAGGTTCTCAATTTAAGTATAACCATCCTCATTCACATGAGAGGATGGATGGGGTATAAACCCCCCCGTCTACACGTCAGCTCACCTTGGATTTACCCCCAAAAGCTGACAGTTCGCCCCCAAAAAACGGATTATCCTCCCCTGAGGGTATTGCCGGTAGTGTCTAAACCCTAAGTCCTAAAACACCAAAACATGTCAGCAAATCGTACTCTCGCGCTGTTGCGTGCCCTCTCGGTCACCTCGGCGCTTGGTTTCGCGTTAGTGCCTCGACTCGCGGTCGCCCAGACCGCTCCAGCAGCCGCTCCGGATTCCACGGCGACGGCGCCTGCTCCCGCAGTGGCAGCGGCCCCTTCCGATCAGGAAGAGCCGACGCTGCTCTCGCCATTCGTCGTTGACGCGGCGGAGGACAAGGGAAGCTACAAGGCCAACAGCACGTTGGCCGGAACGC
>Ga0181529_10000063_pt1 | contig 130878 bp, 106 predicted proteins | sample PEATcosm2014_Bin_36_FD_119763 | JGI IMG/M metagenome (GOLD analysis project Ga0181529, IMG submission 119763) | Peatland microbial communities from MTU Mesocosm Facility, Houghton, MI, USA - PEATcosm2014_Bin10_30_metaG | ecosystem: Environmental > Terrestrial > Soil > Wetlands > Peat | place...
AGGTGTAGCTCGCGCCCAGCGGACCGTACTGGCCCTGCGTGTTCGGGGTGAAGGTTATCGTCTCCGAGTAGGTAGCCGCCGGGTTCAGGTTGACGTTCAGCTGGTTCGGCAGCTCCCGGCCCAGCGCGCCGAGATACGACACCGATAGCACCGTGCCGCGCCCGAGGTCCTGCTGCACCGCCAGGTCGAATTCGTGCACCATCGGGTTCTGGTAATGCGAGCCGATGTACTGGACGTTCGGCGGCGCCAGAATCGCCGAGGCGCTTACGGTATTCGGGAACACAGGTTGGCCGCCGCCCGCTTGGTTGTTCTGATAGGTCACCGTATTCTGCCCCGGCAACGTTCCCGAGCTGATGTAGGCGTCAATCACGTAGTAGGTAGGAATGACGCCGTAGTACATACCATATCCGCCGCGTAGGACCGTCATCCCTGTACCGAAGACATCGTAGGCGAAGCCGAGGCGCGGACCGAGGTTGTTCTTGTCGCTGGGGAAGTTGGAAGTCCCCGGTACCGCCGGATTCAGCAGGTTGTAGCTCTGGTTCGGCAGCAGGGCGTAGGCGTTCGGAATCGACTCATAGTCGTACCGCAGTCCTACGTCGAGGGTCAGGCGCGACGTCATGCGGTACGTGTCCTGCCCAAAGAAGCCGTAGTTGGTTGTCCCCATCGCGAACGCCGCGGTGCCGATACCCTGCGTGTAGGTCTCATAGCAGGGATAGGTGCCCGTGGTGACCGACGTGGCCGAGGTGGCGTAGGCGATCTCGCTCGCGGGGCACTTGCTCGCGCCACCGTAAAGGTCCGTGAAAAAGTCGCCTAACTGGTAGTAGGCATAGACGCCGTTCGACTCGTACAAGTTATTGAGGATGTCATAGTTGTGAACGATATCCGCGCCCGCCTTGAAGGTGTGGTTGCCGCGGACCCAGGTCAGCGTATCGGCCACCTGCCACTTGCGCTCGTCCGGCAGCGCCAGGCGGAAGGAGTAGTAGGGGCTGCCCAGGTTGAAGCCGTAGTTGGAGCCGGAGCTCGATGTTGCCAGGTTGACGTAGGGCAGAGCGCCGGTGCCGTTCTTCAGGGTCGAAGTGTCGAACGCGGTCTGCGGCTGCAGGCCCTCGTCCAGCAGTTCGCGGCTGTACATGTAGCGCGCTTCGTTGGCGATATAGGGCGTAATGGCGCTGTCCAGCTTGGCCAGGCCGTAGTCCAGTTTCACGAAGTCGTCTCCCCAGCTTCCCTTGCCGTAGTCGGTGCTGGCCGCGGTCTGCACCCCGCCGGGCGAATCCCAACGCAGGCGATGGAAAAGAAAGCTGGCATGTTCTTTGCCGTTGATCTGATAATCCAGCTTCGGCGTGTTGATCTCCTGGTTGCCGGTACGCGGGACCTTGCCGAGATCGCCCGCAACCAGATTGTTGATGTCCGTCTGCCAGAGCGTCGCCGCGGCAGAGTAGGAGATGCCCAGGCGCGCCGCCAGCGTGCACGCCGACAGGTCGATCGGGGTTGCCGCTACGCCGCCGGTCGTCGGGATAAAGCCGTTCGCCCCGCAAGTGCCGCCGTTCGCCGGCGCACCCTGGTTGGGGATGGAGTAGAAGCCCATCGTGGTGCCCGCCGCGCCCGACCCGCTGCCCACATTGTTCGCCTGCGCAACGCCGGGGAAGTTCCGCCGGAACTGGTCGTACGCATAGAACCAGAACAGCCTGTCCTTGATCAGCGCGCCGCCCGCCCCGAAACCCCACTGCTTGCGCCAGTCGGTCGGCTTCACCGGCACCGGCGCGCTGCCCGGTGTCAGCGCAATCTTGGTCTCCGGATTGTATGCCCCCCAATCGTTGTCGCGGTCGTAGAAGTACAGCTCGCCGTGCAGTTCGTTGGTGCCGCTCTTGGTCACCGAGTTGATGACGCCGCCGGCCGCGCGGCCGAATTCGGCCTGATACACGCCCGCATTCACCTGGAACTCTTTGATCGCCACCTGCGCCGTGGAATAGCCCTCGCGCGTGCGGCCGCGTTCCTCCGACCAGAACGTATCGTTGTCGTCGGTGCCGTCGATCTCGACGTTGTTGAACAGGGTGCTTATGCCGCGGAAGCTGAGCAGGCCGTAACCGCTCGTGTCCAGGGTGACGCCCGGGGTCAGCAGCGCGTAGTTGGACCAGCGGCGGCCCGTGCCGTTGATCGGCAGACTGTCGATCGCCTTCTGGTCCACGTTCGAGGAGAAGTCCGGCGACTCGTAGTTGATGATCGGCGTACTGGCCGTGACCTCGACCGTCTGCGAAGTGCTGCCCGTGGAAAGATGAGGCATCAACTCGCTCAACTGTCCCACCGCGACCACCACGTTCGTCGCCTTGTAGCTGCTGAAGCCGCTTGCGCTGACCGTCACGGTGTAGGTGCCAGGATCGACCAGCGGGATGTTGAAATTGCCGCTGGCATCCGACTTCACCGTGAATTCGGCGTTGGTCCCGTCGTTGCGGACTGTCAGCGTCGCATCCGGCAGCACTGCACCCGTGGAATCGAATACCGTCCCGCCGATTGCGCCCTGGGTGATCGATTGCGCCATCGACGCAACCGTAGCAACGCAAAACAGCGCCAGACACAGCGCTACAATCCTGGCCTTGATCATCCACATTTTCAACATTGGCTCTCCTAAAGTTTTCATCAGCGTCATGGTTCTGTCCCGCCTGTGCTGGACGCGCTCGCACCTGCGCCCGGCCTCGTGCGGAGCTGATTTCAGTTTTGTCTTGGCTGCCTATCCATGCTCGCACCTCTTTATCAATGGGAGGTTACGACTCGAAGCCAACCGGCAAGGTGAGACGCGTTACCTGCAGGTCAACTCCCCGCTCGATACGCATGCGCAAATTTCAAGGTGTAAATCCATCCTACCCTGCTTCCGCTACACTGGGAAGTGGAAAATGTTCATTGATGAAGCCCGAATTCGCGTCAAGGCCGGCGACGGCGGCAACGGCTGCATGGCCTTCCGGCGTGAGAAGTTCGTCCCCCGCGGCGGCCCATCCGGCGGCGACGGCGGACACGGCGGCGATGTCCTCATGTCGTCCTCACTCTCCCACAACACTTTGGTCCACTTCCGCTTCAACCCCGAACACAAGGCCCAGCGTGGAGGCCACGGCCTGGGCTCCAACTGCTCCGGCGAGACCGGCGAGCCCACCACCCTCGAAGTCCCTGTCGGCACCCTCCTCTACGACGACCAGAGCGGCGAACTCATCCACGATTTCGCCCGCCCCAACGACACCATCGTCATCGCCCGTGGCGGACGCGGCGGACGCGGTAATCAGCACTTCGCCACCTCCACCCACCAGGCCCCGCGCGAGCACGAACTTGGCCGTCCCGGCGAGGAGCGCAGTTACCGCCTCGAACTTCGTCTGCTCGCCGACGCCGGTCTGGTCGGTTACCCCAACGTCGGCAAATCCACGCTGATCTCCCGCCTCTCCGCCGCCCGGCCCAAGGTGGCCAATTACGCCTTCACCACCCTCGAACCCAACCTCGGCGTCGTCCAGGTCGGCGAGTTTCCTCACACCCAGTCCTTCACCATCGCCGACCTGCCCGGCCTCATCGAAGGCGCGCACCTTGGCCACGGCCTCGGCATCCAGTTCCTCAAGCACATCGAGCGCACCTCCGTCATCGTCCACCTCGTCGACGTCTCCGACTCCAGCGTACTGCACGAAGATCGGGTGCCCCATTCATCGGGCGCATCTCAGCCCGATGGGTGGGCTTCACAAACCAGCGGCAGCCCCCGTCCCGATCCCGTCGCCGACTTCCGCGTCATCACCGCGGAGCTGAAGTCTTTCGACCCCGCCCTTGCCGCCAAACCCACCATTCTGGTCGCCTCCAAGGCCGACGTCGCCAATCCCGAAAAGCTCAAGAAGCTCGCCGCCTTTGCCAAGCGCCGCAAGCTGCCCTTTTATGCCATCTCCGCAGTCACCGGCAAAGGCATTGAGCCGCTCAAATTCGCCATCGCCGAGCTGGTCGCCGCCCACCGGCCCACTTCGATCGACATTGGCGAACCCAAACCGGCGGCCTCCGCCAAATCCGCCAAGCTCAAGCCCGCCTACCCGCCCCCCGCTCCCCGGGCCCGCGGCCGCGCACGGTAGCCCCTTATGTTGACCGCCCCAGACCGCCATTCCCGTCGTTTGCCCTCATGGTGGGCAAAGTTTCTATAGACTTGTGTTTGCGCCCCGCTTGAGGGTCGCACCAGCGTTTCGTTTCTTTCGTTTCTTTTTTTGAGGATCAATAATGAAGCTTCGGTACCTTGCCACAGTCGTCTTGCTCGCTTTGACGACGGTCGCGGCCCACGCCCAGGTCGGCCTCTACTTTAACCCCGTCGCCATCGTGGCCAGCAACTCCGTGGCAGACAACGGCCCCTACGCTTTCCTCGGCCAGAACTCCACCTCCCAGGTGTTTTATGGCTATAACCTGGGCGGCTACTGGGACTTCTACCATTCCGGCAAGGTCGGCGCCGGCTTCGATATGCGCTACTCCGACCTGCACGCCAACAACGCCCTGCTCCGCGACTTCCTCACCGGCGTGCGCGTCTCCGCGACCCCCTTTGCCCGCCCCTTCAAGCCCTACGCCGAGATAACCGTCGGTCCCGGCACCACCAAGGCCCCGCTCAGCACCATCCACATCACCAAGCTCGACTACGCCGTCTTCGCGGGCGTCGACTACGCCCTGGCCCACCATGTCGACTTCCGCGTCTTCGAAGTCGGCTACGGTTCGCTCGCCACCGCCAGCACCTCTACCGTCGCCGCCAGCGGCCCCTCCATCCCCGCATCCAGACTGCTCAACTTCAGTTCCGGCCTGGTCTTCCGCTTCTAGAAAACCCTGGCCTTTTATCGCCCACCGGGGCCCAAAGCAATCCCTGTATTTGCCGGGTTTCCGCCAGCGAAATCTTTCCGCTATAGAAATTTGCTGACATTGACGCTCTACTTCTATATGCTTCTCGGTGCGCCAAAACTCCTCGCAAAAGGAACATCGATGAAACTGCGAACCATAGCTATTGTTCTCGCCGTCACCCTCGCATCCGCCGCCGCTTATGCGCAATCCGGGGTCTATCTCACTTTCAATAGTCAAATGTGGACCCAGGAGGGCGTCAACACCCATCCCGTCAGCGCGGGGAGTCAGGACATCGACCGTCCATGGGTCTTTGGGCCCGGCTACGGCGTTTACTATGACATTACCCGCCTGCCCTACCTCGGCAAGCTCAAGACCGGTCCGGTTGTCGTCGGCATCGACGCCCGCGGCGAGACTCTCCGCGATACCGTGAGTTACGGCGTCTTCAACGAACAGAACGGCATCTTCAGCCTGCGCCTCGCCACCAAGGCCCCGATCAAGGGATGCGTCCCCTACCTCGAGGGCGGATTCGGCATCGGTCACACCAAAGTTCCGTACCGGACCGCCTATAGCAACAACTTCATCTACCAGTTCGGTATCGGCGTGGACTACAACTTCCACAAAAAACTCGACTGGCGCGTCGTAGAGGTCACCGGCGGATTCCTGGGCAACTACGCCACCGGCTACTATCCTACCGGCCTCGGCCCCAACCAAAGCAACTACATGATCGCTCTGGGCACCGGTCTCGTCTTCCGCATCCACTAATCCCGCGCCGCTGGAGAGGTCTTGCTCCAACCGTCGGTCCACCCCCGGCCTCATTTCCACCCCTTCAGTGGAGTTTCCTGGAGGGGTGAACTGTTTCTGCGCACCCCCATCCCGCCAACGCCGCGGCTGCCGTCTGGAATGCTCTCAGTTTTCTTGCAGGAGTACACGTGCGTCTATCGATTCATGGCTGTTTTCCCTCATGGAAAACGCCGCTCCACCAGGCCGCCCGCTCCATCCCGCTGCACCGCAACAGGAAAACTGCTCTAGCATGGTCATCATGCGCGTAGCCTTTTTTGGCGGCACGTTCGATCCCATCCATCGCGGCCACCTGCGCATCGCCTCCGCCGCCGCCGGCGCCTTCGCGCTGGATCGCGTTCTCTTCGCTCCAGTCGGCAATCAGCCGCTGAAAGCCAAACTCCCCATCTCCTCCTTCGCCGACCGGCTCGAAATGACTCGCCTCGCGCTGGCCTCGACAACGGACACCCTGCAACCTGCGACCTGCAGCTTCGTCGTCTCCACCCTGGATGCCCCGCGCCCCGACGGCCAGCCAAACTACACCGTCGATACCCTCGCCGCGCTCGCCCTCGAATACCCTGCCGCAACCCTCTTCGTCCTCACCGGCGCCGACAGCTTCCTCACCATGCGCAAGTGGCGTTCGCCCGGCCAGCTCCTCGCGCTCGCCGAGTGGATCGTCGTCAGCCGCCCCGAATTCCCCCTCGACGAAACCCAGCTCGCCGAGCTCGCTCTCACTCCCGCACAACGGGCCCGCATCCATCTTCTCCCCACCGTCCAGGACGATGTCTCCGCCACCGAACTTCGCCGCCGTCTCCGCACTGGCGATCCCTGCCCGGGTCTGCTCCCTCCCGCCGTCGCCACGTATATCCAGACCCACCACCTCTACCGCTGAAATGCTCTAAACTCATCCGATATGGCCGACGGCGACGAGAACTCCACCCCGCAAACGCTGGCCGGCCTCTGGCTCAAATCCAAACCTGCCCGACCCGCGCCCACTCCGGAAGCATCTAAACCCATCGACCCCCGGGTGCCTCGTCCTGGCTCTGCTAGGGCGGGGTCAACGTCGCCGGCCACAGGCTCTCAACTCGACCTCCTGTTCTCGGCGCCCCCACCAACCCCCAAGCCGCCTACCTCGCGCCCCACCACCCGCAGCCGCCGCAAGCCCGTCCCCGCCGCTGCCACCGCAGCGCCTCCGCCCGCTCCTGCCCCGGAACGCCGCATCTGGTCCGTCTGCGACCTCGTCGCCGGCATCCGCCAGCAGCTCGAAGGCGAGTACGAGGACATATGGGTCGAAGGTGAAATCTCCAACTGCCGTCCGGCGCCCTCCGGCCACATCTATTTCACGCTGAAGGATGGCGAGGCCCAGCTTCCCGTGGTGCTCTTCCGCCGCCAGGCCGTGCTCCTCCGCTTCCGTCCAGAGGACGGCCTGGCCATCCTCGCCCGTGGCCGCATCTCCGTCTACGAGTCGCGCGGCCAGCTCCAGCTCATCGCGGAAACCCTCGAGCTTCGCGGTGCGGGGCTTTTGCAACTTGCGTATGACCGACTCAAAGCGCGCCTCCTCGCCGAAGGCCTCTTCGACGCCGCCCGCAAGCGACCCCTCCCCGCCTTCCCGCGCTCGATCGGCGTCATCACGTCCACCGGCGGCGCCGTGCTCCACGACATCGTCAAGGTCGTGCGCCGCCGTCACGCCCGCCTCAATCTTCTCGTCTACCCCGCCCCAGTGCAGGGCCCCGGCTGCGCCGCCTCCATCATCGCTGGCATCCGCTACTTCAACGCGCATCCCAACGCGGTCGACCTCATCCTCATCGCCCGCGGCGGCGGCTCCATCGAAGACCTTGCCGGCTTCAACGACGAGGCCCTCGCCCGCGCCATCGCCGCCTCCGCGCTCCCCATCGTCTCCGCCGTCGGCCACGAAACCGACTTCACCATCGCGGACTTCGTCGCCGACCTCCGCGCCCCCACTCCCTCCGCCGCCGCCGAGCTCATCACCGCCGCGCAGCACCGCATCGAGGAGCGCGTCCAGGCCCTCGATGCCCGCATCCGCCGCGCCATTCGTTACCAGCTCGTGCTCGCGCGCCAGCGCTTCACCGCGCTCTCCATCGCCCAAATCCAAAATCGGCTGCAAACTCTCATCGGCCGCCGCAGCCAGCGCCTCGACGACCTCCGCCACCGGCTCGAATCCGCCGCCGCCCGCCGCTTGCGCGCGCCCGCCGCACGCATCGCCGCACTCACCGCACGCCTCGAGCGCCACAACCCAACCACCCTGCTCGCCCTCACGCGCCACCGTCTCGAATCCGCCGGCCAATCCCTGCATCGCCTCGCCGCCTCCACCATTGGCGCCCGCACCGCCCGTCTCCGCCACGCTTCCGGCCGCCTCGACGCGCTCTCGCCCATCGCAGTTCTCAACCGCGGCTACGCGCTCGTCTATATCGACGACGGGTCCGCCGGCGGCCAACTCCTGCATAACGCGGCCGACGCTCAACCCGGCCAATCCATCCGCGCCCGCCTCGCCCACGGCACCCTTGAAGCCCAGGTCACCAAGTCCAGCGACTCCCGCTGACAACGAGAGTCTGCGCAAAGTTCACGCCGGGCGTAGTTCCAACTCCCAAACGCCCTTGCCCACCGGCCCCGGCGACACCAGCTTCAGGCGATAAACCGCGTCGCCCCAGGACTGCTTCATCGCGCCATCGGCGATCGCAATCCGCTCGACCGCCGCATGCAATTGGCTCTGATCGAAGACCAGCAGCGTCTTGCCAATCGTGACGCCATCCGGTCGCACAGCGGGTTCCACCGCAGTCATCAGCGAGAGCATCGCCTCGACCGGCTTTTCCAGAACGAAGTCCTCGGAAATCCGCACCACGCCCCGCCCGCGATCCAGCTTTAGCGTCCGAGTCCATCGCTGTGCTCCCGCTTCTTTGGGATATGCCGGTGCGAGGTTCGCGCGAAAACTCACCTCCCCATCGCTGCTGGTGTACTTCAAATCCCCCGCACGATAGGCATCGCCTTCGTGCTGCATCACGCCGCCAATCGTCGGCAGATTGTGATAAGCCGACTGCATCGGCCACAGCGTATAGCGGTCCTTGCTGAACGTAGCCGCCGTATACGCCTCAGGGCCCACATCGATGAACACCGGCTCCCCGCCATGGAAAACAATGAAGCTGCCCGAATCGTTGTGGCCGTGACTCCGCCCATTGCTGGCAGCCTGCGACGCGACGTAGAACCCATCCGCCGAGCCCTCCTTCTGTCGCGCCGTCATCAGTCCAAGATCCGGATACCACGCGTCGCGCGGTAGCGCATCGCGCGAGGGTGCAGTCAAAACCTCTGCCGCCACCATCACCCTTGCCAGAGAGCGCGAGAGCGAAGCAACTCCACCCTGATCGGCAACCATGGCCGCACTCAACCCGCCGCTGCTGGACGAAGTCCCGCGCACCGTTGCATCGAAGGCGCCGAACTGCGCGAGCATCTCATCCCCCGTCGCCCGGCCAAAGCGATACCCAAGGTCCGGCGCTGGCGCGTCGTGCGGATGCGCATCGCCGTAGTTCACGTAGTAGTTCGTCGCAATGTGCACATTGCAGATGTAATGCCCCATCGCCCGTATGAACGGATGCTTGAGCGCCGCTTCTCCCTTGCCCGCATGCGAACTGGCAAGCGTCCAGCAGCAGTCGAAGAACGAAGCAGCCGACCGGCCCCAGTAGCCCGGCCCTTCTTCGCATCCCGCGTCCGGCGAGTAGTCGCCGAGGAACTCATCCACGCTGCGACACACCTTCTCGACCACCGCCTGCCGCCGCTCCGCGTCCTTCTCCAGCAGAAGGTTCGCCGTCAGCACATTCGAATTGATCCACGGATTCCAGTTGTTCACATGATGAGGTTTCCCGCTCAGACCCATCCAGCCGAAGTCGTTGCGGGTGAAATAGGGATCCAGTATCCGCCGCTTCGCCTCCATGGATACGCGCTCCACAATGCGTGGCGAAACCGCATTGAGCTGCCGCTCGAGCAGGTAAACAACCCAGCCAAGCGTCGCCGCGGTCTCCGCGCCAAACAACTCAACGATCGGCTCAGCCTCATCGGCCAAGCCAACCCCGGCCTTCTGTGCCCCAAGATGCGCCGGCACCCCCCAGAAGCTCTCTTCGCAGATCAACCAGACGCCGTTCGCAATCTCATCCAGATACTTCCCTAGCCCGGCGATGCACTCGGCCAGAACCAGATCGCCCAGCCGGTTGCGGCGCCCAAAGCTGATCGCCTCGAACCGCGAACGGTTGCCGTTGCGTTTGAACTCGAGTTCGTCGGTCGCCAGCATCTCCGGCCATGGGCTCGAATTCACCTTGTCCGCACTGGCCACAATCGCCTCCCGAACCTGCTGCGGAACCCCGCCCCACCCCGGCTCTCCGGCCTTCGGATACGGGCGCCACGCTCCTGGCCGAACCAACGCACCCGACAACGGCCCAAAGGTCTCCGATAGCAGACCCTTCGGCACGCCGTCGACCGCCGCAGCCTGTGCCGCCGCAAAGCCGGGCCACAGCAGCGCCCCGCTCAAAGAAAGAGCGCCCGCGCTGCCGCCCTTAAGAAAAGTCCGCCGGTCCACCAAACAAGAACGATTCAAGTCCTATCCTTCGTCACCTGGTCTCGGATGCAGCCAATACGACGCTGCCAGCCGCCATCCCATGGTGCGGTGTTTGCGGGGAATAGACAAGATCAACCCGAAGAAAACTCCGCGCACCCGCAAAACACCTGATAATAGGTATGGAGAATCATGGATGAAGAAGCTCTTTGGCACCGACGGCATTCGCGGCGTCGCCGGCCAGTCCCCGCTCGACCCCGCCACCATCTACGCCGTCGGCCTCGCTCTCGCGCACCACCTCGGAGGGAACCATAAAAACCACCCACCCAAAATCCTCATTGGGATGGATACGCGCGAATCGAGCAGCGCTATCGCCGCCACCCTCACCGCTGGCCTCACCGCTGGCGGGGCTGCCGTAGAATCCGCCGGTGTCATCACCACTCCCGCCGTCGCGTACCTCACCTGCGCGCACCGCTTCTGCGCCGGCATCGTCATCTCCGCCTCGCACAATCCGTGGCAGGACAATGGCATCAAGCTCTTCGGCCCCGACGGCTATAAACTCCCCGACTCCACCGAACTCGCCATCGAAACCGAAATCTTCCGCCACCTCGCCAACGGCTCCTCCTCGAACCTCGAACCTGGTACCTCGAACCTGCGCATCGACGAGTCGATGCGCCTCGAATACATTCGCTTCCTCATCAGTGCCGTCCCCAATCTCTCCCTCGACGGCCGCCGCCTCGTCGTCGACTGCGCCAACGGAGCCGCCAGCGCCATCGCGCCCCAGCTCTTCGCCGAACTCAATGCCAACGGCGGCGGCGAAGTCATCCTCACTCACTCTTCGCCCAACGGCCGCAACATCAACCAGAACTGCGGCGCGCTCCACCCCGAAATCGTCGCCGCCGAAGTCCTCGCCCAAAAGGCCTCCATCGGCATCACCTTCGACGGCGACGCCGACCGCGCCCTCTTCGCCGACGAAAACGGCCGCGTCGTCAACGGCGACGCCGTCCTGCTGCTCGCCGCCCGCGACCTCGCCGCCCGCGGCCTGCTCACCAACTCCACCGTCGTCGCCACCACCATGTCCAACATGGGCCTCGAAGCCGCGCTCCGCCGCAGCAACATCAAAATGCTCCGCGCCCCCGTCGGAGACAAGTACGTCCTCGAGCAGATGCTCTCCACCGGCGCAGCCCTCGGCGGCGAGCAGTCCGGCCACATCATCTTCTCCGGCCGCAGCACCACCGGCGACGGCCTGCTCACCGCGCTCCTGCTGCTCGACATCGTCCACCGCAGCGGCCAAACCCTCGCCCAGCTTACCGCCGACCTCAAAACCTTCCCCCAGGTCATCGTCAACGTCCACGTCCGCGAGAAGCGCCCCCTCGCCGACATCCCCACCGTCGCCGCCGCCATCGCCGCCGCCGAACTCGCGCTCGCCGACTCCGGCCGCGTCGTCATCCGCTACTCCGGCACCGAAGCCCTCGCCCGCGTCATGATCGAAGCCGAATCCGAACCCCTCATGCAACACCACTCCGCCGCCATCGCCGCCGCCATCCGCACCGAACTCGGAGTGTGAGAGAGCCCATGCTCGCCACACAAGGCCATGTGCCCAACACCCCATAGCGAACGACTCTCGATTGCTCGCCCCAGAAACCTACCTGTTTCCTCCCAGAGCCTTTGTGGCAAGCAGTGATAACTCCCTGAGCATTTCAGCAAAGACCCGTTCGGCAAACATCGCAACTCGAAGCTGCAGAGTTCCAGAAAGCGCCGGTATCATCTCATCGACTCGAGCACCCAATACATCCTTGCCATTTTGAAAACTTAGCTGGATGTCGTCATCGCGTCCCGCGTCCCTAGGCAACAACATCTGATAATCGCGAATCACTTGCGCTTGCGCCGGAGCATTGGTGCTCAAGACGACCCGCAAAAAGCGCATGCCACTCACCGGGGTTCGATACATGGTATCTACCGAGGCGCTACCTCCCGTTCCCTGGGATAGTAAGCCTTGCACTCCAGAGGCTAGACTCTTGCTGACCATTTTTTGCAGTTCATCCGAAAACAGTTGCAACAGCCGCATTCCCGCAGCGTCAACCTGATCATGCGTATACCCACCCTTCGTTACATACAAACCGCTGATAGTAGACAGACTTTCTTCGGCAGCAGGCACCAACGCCAAAAGAATACTGTCCTCAACAAGCTTGATGGTGTCGAGTGATCGCGCAAGAATGAAATCCACAAATCGCTGATAATTGCCTTCGTCCGCATCGCCCAGCGCGTCAAGATACGTGTCCTTCTGCTCTGAAAGAATAACAATGGGCATCGAAATCGCTTTGTAGGTAAATGCCGAGGCCAGCGCTCGTGCAACTCGACCGTTACCATCCGCAAATGGATGAATTACCACGAGCGCGTAGTGCGCGTACGCGGCTTGTTGCACCGGATGGGCGGCAAGAAACGCATCACTTCGCAACTCCTGAACTAGCCTGGCCATCTCTTGAGGAGTTACGTCCACCGGTGAGTATGAATGGTCAGTCCCCTTCCGAGTTCGAACATGGTTGGGGAGGCTTTTGTATTGCCCCTTTGGAAGCGCCTGTTCCTGAGGTCCGACTGCCGTCATAACCCGGTAAGTTTCCTGGGCACCGCACACGACCTTATGCAACTCACGGATCGACGCTTCCGAGATCGGCTCGCCGCCCGTGGCTAGCGTAAGAACGAAATCGTAAGCATGAAGCTGGGCTTCGAAAAGCGACCTTACTCGTTCACCCTTTTGAGCTAACTCCACTTCCCATGCTGTAGTTTCAAACGCAACTGTGTACGTAAAGCCGCGGTCAACTTCATACAGCCCCTCGATTGCCCCTGTGTCAAGGGCAGCAGCACGTTTGACTGCTTCGCGCGCCCTCTTCAAAACCGCCGTCGTAATCTCAGGCCGACCCTGTATCGATGAGTTGTAACGTTCCCATCTGGCTGTATCAACTTCAGTCTGAGAAAGCCAGTTTTCAAAGGTCGGAAAAGGCTTGTAGGCCGCGTCCAGAACGTGGATATTGACATCGCTATGGGTCATGAGAACCTTCCGCTTACCCTGAAGAATACCGCAGAGACATTCAGATCGATTAATGATCGAAGCATCACCGCCGGGTGCCCCATTCATGCGTGGTCTTATCGCGCATGGGTGGGGTCCGCGCCCGCCAACCCCGGCTCCACTCGCGCATTCACAACAAACCGGAAGGGCACGCGTTCACGCATGCCAAAAGCCAACCGCCGCGCCAGCGGCCGCCGCTCTGCACTGGGGCGCAGTCGAAGGGCCGGAATGCAGTGCTTGAGCGCGGAATGACCAATTTTCCGCAGACCTCAGTTCAAGCAGCCTTCCGCTGCTCAGATGTCGTCCGCAACCGAGCTACTTTCTTCGGCTTCTTTCGTGAGGCCACCCACAAATCCCGCTGAATCTGCAGGCGAAGCCACAAGTCGGCTTTGATCCCGAAAGCCCCCTCCAAACGAAGCGCCATCTCCGCAGACACCGCCGCCTTGCCGTTGATCACCCGCGAAAGCGCAGCACGGGTCACTCCCAGATGCTTGGCCAACTCCGCAATGGAGCGATCGCCCATCTGGTCCTTGATCAACATGCCCGGATGTGCCGGATCGTACATCTGCATAGCTCCTCCTCAGTGGTAATCCTTGTAGTCCACAAGAACTGCATCTACACCGTCAAAGGTGAACGTCAATCGCCAGTTTCCGTTCACGCTCACTGCCCAGTGGCCAGCCATGTCCCCTTTCAACGCATGCCAGTCCCAGCCATCCAGATTCATCTCCGCGGGCGTCTGCGAAATGTTCAACTGCGCCAGCAAGAGCTTCAACCTGCCCGCATGTTTCGGCTGGATCCCCGCCTTCGATCCCGTCCCAAAGAACCTCTGCACGCCCTTGTGCCGGAAACTCTGGATCACCCAACCATCGTATACCGCAACGCTACGCTATACACCTGTTTTTCGCGACTGGAAAACAATCGGTTCCCAAAATGGCACGCCGCGCGGAACATCTGAATCGCCTCCCTCCCCCGCGCCACCGAACCCCGCTCCCCTTGAACCTTGAACCTCGAACCTCGAACCTCGAACCTCGAACCTCGAAAAACATTGTCAAGAGGGCTCGCCTCTGCAAAACCCATCCACAATCCTCAAACCAAACCACTTCCCACAAAAAGATAGATAGCAGATGAGTTATGGTCCGCTTGGTATACTGGAAGTAGTAAATAAGAAATAGAGAAAGGCCCAGCATTCGCGCTGGGCCTTCTGCTTTTAACCCCGTCTTTCACGCGCGCCAGCGCGTCGAGAACCGCACGAAGTGCCCCGGCGTCCGCGCTGGGCCTCTTGCCTCTAACCCTGTCTTTCACGTGCGACAGCACGTCGAGAACCGCACGAAGTGCCAAAAAGGAGTCCCATGTCCTATCCAACCTGCCATCACCTCCACCCCACCGGCAAGCCTTGCGGCTCGCCCGCCCTCCGCGGCGAGCAGTTCTGCTTCTTCCACCACCCCACCCGCCGCCCGCCCAGCCGAACCGCGCCCTCCCGCACTCCCTTCGATCTGCCCGCCATCCTCGATTCCGAAGATCTCCAGATCGCCATCTCCGAGGTCATCCGCCGCCTCGCCGACAACACCCTCGACACCAAACGCGCCGGCCTCCTCTTCACCATCCTCCAAATGGCCAAAACCAACCTCGCGGCAATGTCCAGCTCCGGACTTTCCTGAACCTGTCTGGACTCCAGAGCATGCCTGGTCTCCACCCAACCCCCGCCCCTTCAGGATATTAGGACCAAAAGTCGGGGGGAGGAAGGTCCCCTCCCCCCGATAAGCTCAGAAGAGGGTGCCCCGTCTTGGCTCTGCTGGGACGGGCTTTCGAAAGGGCACGCGTTCACTTGACCTGTCGTGGGTAGTCGAAGAATGCAAAAAATCAGCCGCCCCTGGCCAATCGGAGCGACACTCCGCCCTTAACGCTCCAGACCGAAGCCTGGAGCCATTTCCATTTACTTGATTCAGCCGGCCCGTGGCAAAGCCGTCAACCGCGTACCCTCGCAATCGATGCGATCGCCCGCAGGAGACTTGCACCGCTTGGCCGTTCCCAGGCGCCGGGAAGACTCGGCTTCTTACGCGGCCTTCTTGCGGCGGCGCAGGATGAGAATAGCCAACACGATTACAAACAACGCCCCGGCAACAACTTTGACGATCAATGTATTGTCCACTTCAAGACTCCTTTTCGCACTCATCCGCAACAGGTGCAGGATGACTCAGCCATCATAGTCACCTCCAGCCGCCGGAGTCATCCCACAGACGTGGTATGACTCCAGGAGACCACCGGCAGCCGGCCCCGCACCTCGAACCTCGAAACGCTATCATCGAACCAGTGTCCGCACCCTCGCCCACCGCCGCGCTCACCCATGCCGACATCCGCGCGGCCCTCCGCGACTGCTACTCGCCCGGGATCCCCCTCAACATCGTCGACCTCGGCCTCGTCCACTCCGTCGCCATCGCGCCCGATCCCGACGCGCCCGGGGCCGGCATTCCCGGCGTCCCTCCGCGCCATCGCGTCTCCATCGCCCTCACCCTCACCCAGATCGCCGACCTCGAAGACACGCCCCTCCTCGCCCAGATTCAGAACCGCCTCGCCGCCTTCGAGACCGTCGCCCGCACCGAAGTCTCCCTCCTCCGCGAACCCGCCTGGAACCCCGGCCGTATCAGCCCCGAGGGCCGCGCGCGCCTCGGCAATCGTCTACCATCGAATCAGCCCGCCTCGACCAAGCCAGATGCCCTCGTCCAAATCCAAACTCGCCCCGCCAAAACGTAAGCCCCAATCTGCGCCCAGCCTCGTTCCCGCGCGCCCGCGTCCCCGCGACCTGCTCCACCTCACCGAGTTCCCCATCCATCCCTTCGACCAGATGCACGGCGTCGACACCAGCGGTCTGGTTCCCGCCAAACATCTCATCACCGGCCACGCCAACGACGAGCACGTCACCGCCTACTATGGCGTCGCGCCCAGCATTCTGCGCTCCCTCATCCACGAGTGGCGCGAGACCATCCCGCCCCACCCCATCTCCAGCTACACCTTCATCGACATCGGCGCCGGCAAAGGCCGCGGCCTGCTCGTCGCCAGCGAGTATCCTTTCCGCAAAGTCATCGGCATCGAACTCAATTCCTCCCTCGCCGGCATCGCCCGCGCCAACGCCGCTCATTGGACGCGCATCCACGCCGCCGACCCCACCGCCGCGCCCCTCGCCCCCATCGAAGTCATTGAGCAGGACGCCCTCGACTACATCTTCCCCGCGACGCCTACCCTCCTTTTCCTCTTCCACCCCTTCGAAGCGCCCGTCCTCCGCAAACTCCTGCGCAACATCGAGACGCAGTTGGGTGCCCCATCCGTGACAGCTTCATCGTCACGGGTGGGAAGTCAAACGCTTGAGCCAGCCTCCCACCCAGCTTTGGACCTCGTCTACGTCAATGCCGAATGCGCCAACGTCCTCGACCGCAACCCCGCCTTCACCCAGCTCTTCCTCGACAACGTCAAGATGTCCCCCGAAGACCACGCCGCCGACCTCGAAGCCATCGCCCGCCAGCGCGAATACGGCTCCACCGGCGACGAAGAGTGCGCCATCTACCGCTACACCGGCCGCGCCACCGGCCCCATCTTCACCCCCGCCGCCTGAACCCGGACGGCTTTGTCCTTAATCCTTCAACCTTACAATCAGCCCCCGCTCATCCCCCTCGCCGTGCTCCATATAAATCTCCCCGCCCGCCATCTTTACCACGCTCTCAAACCGTTCGCCCCACTCCACCAGCACCAGCGCGTTCTCATACCCGGCCATCTCGTCCAGCCCCAGCACCGCAATCTGCTCCTCGGTCTCCAGCCGGTAAAGGTCCAGATGAAATAGCCGCACCTTCGTTCCGACATATTCATGCACGATCGTAAACGTCGGGCTGGTCACCTCGTCCTCCGCCGCAGCGCCCAGAGCCGCCGCAATCCCCTTCACCAGCGTCGTCTTCCCCGCCCCCACCTCGCCCCGCAGAATCACCACCAACGGCGGCCTTAACATCTCCGCAATCCGTTCCCCCAACTGCAGCGTCCCCTCCACCGACCGCGTCCTGAACCGTCGCTCCCTCATTCATCTCCTCGAAAAATGCTTGTCATTCTGAGCGCAGCGAAGAATCCCCGCATTTCGCTCGCATCGCCACTACGGCTCACGCCGGCCTTGGCCCATCACTCCCTCACTCCGCACACCCACGTCATCCCCGCATCCTTCACCCTATACCGGAACGCATCCGACAGATGCATCACTGTGTCTGTCGCCAGCACCGTGTGCTCGTCCATCGCCCGCGCCGCAAAATCCGCCGCCAGCCCATGCAAATACACCGCCGCCTCCACCGCCCGCGCCACATCATCCGGAAACTGCGCCAGCATCGCCGCCACAATCCCGGTCAGAATGTCCCCGCTCCCGCCCTTCGCCATCGCCGGGTTCCCGCTGGTATTCACCGCCACTCGTCCATCCGGATGCGCTACCAGCGTCCTCCATCCCTTCAGTACGAGCGTCAGCTTATGCTCCGCCGCAAACCGCCGCGCCAGCCCCACCCGGTCCGCCTCAACCTCTTTGATCGTCATCCCCGCCAGCCGCGCCATCTCCCCCGGATGCGGCGTCAGCACCATGACCCTCCCGCTCCCATCCAGCAGGCCCGCCTTCCCTGCAAACGCATTCAGCCCATCCGCATCGATCACCATCGGCAGCTTGCAATTTGCAACCAATCCACGCACAAACTCCGGTGTCGTTCCCTCCTGGCCCAACCCCGGCCCCACCGCAACCACATCAATCCCCTTCAACAACCTCGCCAGCTCGTCCTCCTCCAACAGTCGCAGCGACACGCCCTCGCCCTCTGTTCCCTGTTCCCTGTTCTCTGTTCCCTGCCTTAACGCCGCCACCATCAGCTCCGGCGCCACCCTCCCCACATCGCTCACTATCGAACCCGGCGCCGCAGCCGTCACCAGCCCTGCGCCTGTTCGCAACGCCGCCAGGCTCGCCATCGCCGGCGCGCCCGATTTCCCGTAGCTCCCACCCACCACCAGCACGTGCCCATACACGCCTTTGTTCGAATTCACATCTCGCGGCCGCTCCGCAATCGCCTTGGCTGCGCCCGCCCACGTCAACCCGCTCTCCGAAACTAGGGCCCCCGGCAAGCTTGCTTGCTGGGGTGGCACCACCGCCGCATCCGGCGACCCAATCTCCGCCACCACCACCGGCCCGCGCGTCAGCTCCCCAAACACATGCGCTATCTTCGGCCGCGTAAACGTCACCACCGCATCCGCGCGAAACGCACCCTCCACCGACTGCTCCAGCGAATCCGCATCCCACCCGCTGGGCACATCCACCGCCACCACCACCGCATCCACCTTCTCCACCATTTCCCGCAGCGCCGCCGCCAACCCCCTCAGCGGCGGCTTGAACCCCGTGCCCACCACCGCATCGATCACCAGTTCCGGGGTGCCCCATGATCGCCGAGGCGCAGCCGAGGCTATCGTGGGAACACTCTCTTCCGCAGCTACACCAAGCAACTCCTCGCCTGCGGCTCTCAGCCCAACCTCATCCACCACCTCGCTCACTCGAACCTCAGCGGCCTCCTCGCGCAGCCGCCGCAGCGCCACCGCCGCTTCGCCCTTCACTTCATCCTCGCGCCCCAGCAGCAGCACCTCCACCTCCGCGCCGGCCGTCGCAAGCACCCGCGCCGCCACAAACCCGTCGCCGCCGTTGTTGCCTCTGCCGCATAGCACCACCACGCGCTCCGCAGCCGGATACTGCCGCAGACAAAACCCCGCCACCGCCGCGCCCGCATTCTCCATCAACTCTGTCAGCGGCACGCCGAACTCTTCCGCCGTCCGCCGGTCCACCGCACTCATCTCCGCCGAGGTCAAAATCTGCATGTGTCCCTTCTACGCTACTCGCCCCTGCTGCGCCAGCCGCCGCGCTACACGGCGACCGCAGAAAAGTTGCGCACAACCCGCTCACCTCCAGGCGTGTTCACTCGTGTGTAGTCAGGAGGCCGTTATGAAACTCACCAATGTAAAAGGACTCGTTACCAAAGCCATCGTGGCCACCGTCGCCGCCGGCGCGCTTCTCTTCGCGGCCCCAACCAAGTCTCAGGCGCAGGTCTTCGTCGGCCTCCGCTTCGGGCGTCCAGCACCCATCGTCGTGGCCCCGGCTTACCCCGGCCCGGTCTACGTCGCGCCGTACGGATACTACGCCCGCCGCGAAGCCATTATCCGTCACGATGAGTGGCTCCGTGCCCACCGTTTCGATCGCCCATACGGCTATCGCTAATTTTGCGGTTCCGACTCCCCACGGAACCCTAAAGTGTCAGGTGAGGTCTGCACGCTTTGCATCACTTGCAAGCCCTACCGTGTACCCTGAACCTCGTTACCTGACGTTCGCGAGGCCGCCAGCGGAACAACCTCCGCGGCGGCCTTGCCGTTTCTTTTGCCGTAGCGTCTTTTTCCCCGACCCAGCCGTCTCAAACAGAAGTCATGCGCCCTAGCCCACCTGCTGTCCTCGCTCTCGTCCTGCTTCCCCTCGCCTGCCTCGCCCAGACCAAACCCAGTGACCCACAAATCGGAGCCCCCAGCGAGTTGGCTCGCAGGGGTGAAATGCCGCCCCGCTCCTGGGTCGACAAGGACACTGGCCATCGCGTCTGGCGCCTCTCCGACGAGCCCAACTCCGGCGGCTTCTACTTCAACATCAACGCCTACACGCCCGACTCCAAGCAGATGGTCTACACCGCGCCCGACGGCATCCACGTCCTCGACCTGGCCACCCGCGCCACCAGGCTTCTCGTCGCCAATCCGCCCGCCGCAGCCACCGCAACCGGCCCCGTTCCCGGCATGCTCCACACCCTCGTCGTCGGCCACAAAACCGACAGCGTCTTCTACACCTCCACCAACGCCGCCGGCGTTACCTCCATCTACAAAGCCGACACCGACACCGGGGCCATTCGCAAGCTCGCCGACGTGCCCAAGCTGCCCAACACCTCCGGCATGAGCGTGGTCAGCGTCAACGCCGACGAAACCCTGATCGCCGGCACCTACATCGTGGGCGAGCACAGCAATCAGCTCTACGGCTCCAACGCTCCCGCCAGCGCCGCTCCAGCGGCCGGCAGTGCAGATAACCGTATCGGCACCGCCGCCCAGGGTCCGCACTACCAGGCCTCCAATAAGAGCCAGATGATGGCCGCCCGCCTCGCCGCGCGCCTGCCTCTGGTCCTGTTCACCCTCCGCCTCAAACCCGGGCCCGACGGCCAAAAGCCCGGTGACCTCAAAGTCCTGCTCCACTCCACCGACTGGGTCAGCCATCTGCTCTTCTCGCCCACCGACCCTCAACTCCTCATGTATTGCCACGAAGGCGCCTGGGAGAAGGTCAATCGCATCTGGATGATCCACACCGACGGCACCCACAACACGCTCATCCACCGCCGCACCATGGTCAACGAGATCGCCGGCCACGAATTCTGGGGACTCGACGGCGAAACCATCTGGTACGACTGGCAATACCCCAAGGGCGAAGACTTCTTCCTCGCCGGCCGCAACCTCAGGACCGGCCAGCGCGTGGCCTACCACATGCAGCGCGACGAGTGGTCGATTCACTTCAACCTTACCCGCGATCTCTCGCTCTTCGCCGGCGACGGCGGCGATCCCGGCCAGGTCGCCAAAGCCAAGGACGGCGAGTGGATCGAACTCTTTCACCCGGTGAGATTCCCGGTCGCCAAGGGCGCGCTCAATTCGCCCACTTTCTGGCAGCCCGGCGTCTTCCACTCCGAGCGCCTCGTCAACATGTCCCACCACTACTACCGCGAGGAGCCCAACGTCCGCTTCTCACCCGACAAATCGCTGGTCATCTTTACCAGCAACATGTTCGGCCCCAGCTACGTCTTCGCCGCCGAGGTCGCCAAGGCCGTAAACCCCGATCCCGCCGAGGTTATCTCCACCCCCGACCTCGCCCGCCGCTTCAACCCCACCGACCCGCCCAGCACCAAGCCCGCCGCCACGCCCGCCGCCTCACCGCAATAAACCCTCGCCGCCAATCCGGGTGCCCCGATGATCCGGCGCCCCATGATCGCCCAGTGCACTCGTAAGAGTCCTCGTGAAAGTCCCTCGGTTGTCGCGGGGTTAGGTCGAGGCGCTCGACAAGCGAACCCCCGCCGCCATTTCTTACCGCCGCCCGCCGCGCAAGTCCTTTGCTATCAACGGCGAGGTTGTCTATTAGAGCCCTAACCCCAATATTATCCGGACGTTGACCCCAAAAAGTACCCTCCCGGGAAGGCGGGGCGCTCATCCGGCACTCCAGCTAGACGCCTCGCACGAAAGTTGCAGACCGCTCGCTAAAGTGGAATGGTGCTGTCGCGCAGCGACTTAGTAGCGTTGCTACAGGAGATCCCCTGATGATTTCGCACCGCTCTGCGTCCCCGTTCCTGTTTCTGGCATTGCCGGTTGCCCTTTTGCTCGCCGGCTGCAATTCGCTGAAGTCGCTCACGGTTCAGCCCGCGGCGGGCACGGTGTTTTTGACCGCAGTCGGCCAGACTGCGCAGTACACGGCAATCGGGACGAGCCAGATGGGATCGGGTCTCCCGACCACCGGCGGCGTCTCGGTGAACTGGTCGGTAAGCAATCCGAGTGTCGCGAGCATCAGTTCCACCGGCCTTGCCACCGCGCTCGCCTCCGGCTACACCCAAGTCATCGCGGAATCCAACGGGATCACCGCAACCTCCGATCTGACGGTCACTGCCCCTTCCACCACCACCGGCACCGGCGCCACCGTCACCTCCATTGCGGTCATCCCCGGAACTCAATCCGTCGCATCGCCCGGCCAAACCAGCCAGTTCATTGCCATCGGAACGACATCCTCTGGAGCAACGATAGACCTCGCCGGCCAGGTTGCCTGGAGCGCCAGTAGCGCCCAGATCGCTACCATCAGCGCCTCATCCGGATTGGCCACGGCAGTCGGCCAGGGTACAGCTACCATCACCGCGCTCTACTCCGTAGCCGGGACCACAGTGGCGGGAACGGCAACCTTCAGTGTGCTGGGCGGAACCACTGAGAAGTACACCGCGGTGACCATCGTCCCCGGCACTCAAGCGCTGTCGGCGTCCGGTCAAACCGGGCAGTTTATCGCGCTTGCGACCTCGGGAAGCACCGGCCTCATGACGGACGTCACCAATTCCTCCCAGATCACGTGGAGTTCCAGTATTCCCACGATCGCCACCGTCAGCGCGACCGGCTTCGCCAAGGGCGTAAGCGTGGGCAACACCACCGTCACCGCGGAACTGACCAACGCCGACGGCACCGTGGTGTCCGCCACTGCAACCATCGCAGTTAGCTCCACACCTCCACCGGAGCCGTTGCTCTCGCTTGTGATTGTTCCCAGTTCGATTACCGTTGGCAATCTGCAGGACACCGGTCAGTTCCTCGCGATCGGAACCTTCTCGACCGCACCCTATGTGCGGGACTTGACCAACTCGCCCACCATGACCTGGATCTCGGCCGTCCCCAGCGTCTTCCCGGTGGACACCAACTCGGGAGGCAGTTCGTCGGCGACCGCGGGAATTGTCACCGCCTATGGGGTTGGAACCGCAACCATCATTGCGGAAGCAACTGCCACCGACGGCTCGATCCAAACCGCCACCGCAACCTTCATCTGTCCGCCGCCCGGCGTCCCGGTGGCGCCCGGCCAGTGCTATCAAGGCTCGCAGGCGCCCGCGCTTTTGGCATACCTGACCGTCTATAACGAAGGCTTGAATGGCACGAATTGGGAGGTCACCGCTCCCTCTGCGACGGGTACACCGGATGTGCTGCATTGCGGCCCAGGCTGGGCCGGGAACGGAGGGTCGGGAGGTTCAGTTTGCGTATCGACCTACCCGCTGGGAACCACAGTGGTCTTGGAAGCCTCTGGCGGTGCCTTCGGTGGTTGGTCCTACAACTGTACGCCCAGTAACTCGAGCGGCGTGCCGCTCAGTCCCGTAGTGATAAACGCAACCGGGCCGAACTATTGCGCCATCACGTTCTCGCCCGCCGTGTATATCAATGGCAATCTCATTACTCCCGCCAACAGCAACGTCACCGTGGGTGCGATCTTCAACTAGCTCAAAGGCTGGCGCGCACTCCGGGGGGTCGATGCGAATACCAGCGCGTCGGCCCCTCAGAATTTGTGGAACATGAAGAACGCGCCCATCGCCAGGCACGCGAACGCCGCCGCGTGGTTCCAGTGCAGCCGGTCGCCGAAGTAATACACGCTGAACACGCCAAACACGCTCAGCGTAATTACTTCCTGGATCACCTTCAACTGGTCCACCGAATACACCTGCGAGCCGAGCCGGTTCGCCGGTACCTGCAGGCAGTATTCAAAGAACGCGATCGCCCAGCTCACCAGAATCACCTTCCAAAGCGCCACTTCCTTGAACTTTAAGTGCCCATACCAGGCAAAGGTCATAAACGTATTCGACCCAATCAGCAACACCACCGGCCACACGCGCGCGCCCATCCACAACCCTCCTGAAAAAACCCATGAGATGGTATTAGGATGCAAGTTACTGCAAACCTCGCGCGGGTGCGGGAACGAATTGTGGAAGCCTGCCGCCGCGCCGGCCGCGCCGAGTCCGAAGTCGCCCTCATGGCGGTCAGCAAGATGCATCCCGCCGAGGCAATCCTGGAGGCTTACGCCGCCGGTCTGCGCCTCTTCGGCGAGAGCCGCGTGCAGGAATGGCAGGAAAAGTCTTCGGCACTCGCCCAACTCGGCGACGTCAAGTTTCATCTGATCGGGCCGCTGCAGTCGAACAAGACCGCCCGCGCCGCCGAGCTCTTCGACGCCGTGGACGCAGTCGACTCGCTCAGGATCGCGACGCGCCTGAACGCAGCCGCGGCCGCGCTCGGCAAGCGTCTCCCCATCCTGATCGAGGTGAAGCTCAGCCACGAGGAGTCCAAGCACGGCGTCGCGCCCGCCGAGTTGCCCACTCTGCTCGCAGCCCTTGCCCCGCTCGAATCGCTCGTCCCCGCCGGCCTGATGACCGTGCCTCCGTGGTCCGAGGATCCCGAACCCGCGCGGCCGTACTTCCGTGAGTTGCGCCGCCTGCGCGATGCCTCGCTCGCAGCCTGTCCTACACTCACGCAGCTCTCCATGGGCATGTCGAACGACTTCGCCGTCGCCATCGAAGAAGGCAGCACCTGCGTCCGCATCGGCACCGCGCTCTTCGGCAAGCGCCGGTACCCGGCAGCCGCTTCGGAGAGCGAATGATCGATCTCCGCGATTCCGCCTACGGCTGCGTGCTTCCGGTCCGCGTGCATCCCGGCGCGAAGCGCAACGCAATTACCGGGGAGCACGATGGCGCCGTCAAGATCTCCCTCACCGCGCCCCCTGCGGACGGCCGCGCCAACGATGCCCTCATCGCATTTCTCGCCGGTCATCTCAGTGTTCCGCGGGCCAGCATCACGCTCCTCGCAGGAGCCGCCAGCCGCAGCAAGGTCCTGCGCATCGAGGGAAAATGCGCGGCCGAGATTCAAGCTGCGCTCGATCCAACTGCCCGTTCTTGAACCCTATTTCTTCGCTGCGGTGACTTTGCCCTCCGGCCCGAACGTGACCGGCTGGCTCGAGTCCGTCGTCGAAACCATCAGCCCATCCGTCGTCACATCCGCGTACCCGATCTGCAGCCCCTTCGTCGCCTGAATCCTAACGTCCTTCAGCACAATGTCCGTCACCTGCGACTCGGGCAGTCCCACAATCACCCCCGCCCAGGGCGAGTTGACGCTCGTCACGTTCTCGATGCGGATGTTGTGGAAGTGCGGCGTCAGCCGCTCGACCGGCTCGGCCGGCACCGGCCCCTCCGGCATCACCTTCGGGTAATACTCGCTGATCAGGATCGACGTCTTCACCTGATTCATAGTGATGTCCTTGAAGGAGATGTTGCTGACATCGTTCCCGCGGTCGCGGTTCGCCTTAATGCGAATCCCCTGGTCGGTGCCGATGAAGTTGACCCGTTCTGCGTGGATGTTCTGCGCGCCGCCCGCGATCTCGCTGCCGATGGAGAGGCCGTGACCATGCTCAAACGTGCAATCGGTAATGGTGATGTTCTTGCTCGGCGCGTCCGGTCCGGGCGAGTTGATCTCGCCGCTCTTGATGGCGATGTTGTCGTCGCCCACGTCCGCATAAACGTGGTCGATGACGATGTTGCTGGAGCTGAACGGGTCGATCGCGTCCGTGTTGGGCGAAGGATAAGGCGCCAGCACCCGGATGTTGCGGATGACAATGTCGTCCGAGTAATACGGCACGATCTGCCAGCTCGGCGAGTTCTGCACCGTGACGCCGCTCATGCGAACGTGGCGGCAGTAGTTGAACACCACCAGCCGCGGACGGAAGACGATCTGGCCGACGATGCCTGCCCCGGGCGTTTCGCGCGCCTCTTTCCACCAGCTCTCGCCGTTGCCGTCGATTACGCCGCCGCCGGTAATAGCGATATTCCTCGCGTGGTCGGCGCTGATCAACGACTGCCGTCCGGGCGCGCGGAAGACCCGCAGCTCCGGATAATCCGCGTGGTCGGGCGAACCGAGCAGCATGGCGCCGGCCGCAATGTCGAGCGTGACGTTGTTCTTCAGCACGATCGGCCCGCTGAGGAAGATGCCGCGGCCCAGCGTCACGGTGCCGCCGCCCTTGGCTGCGCAGGCGTCGATCGCCGCCTGGATGGCCTTGGTGTCCTTGGTTGTCCCATCGCCCTTGGCGCCATACCTGGTTGCGTTGCACACCTTCCGCGCCGCCGCGGGGGCAGCCACCGGTGCTGCCATCATCGCGGGGACGGCAACCATCCCCAGTGCGATCGCAAAACCCGCCGCCATCCGTGCTTGTGTCCCTGTCCTCATCGCATCTCCTCGCGCCTATAGCCAAATCAGAGTTGGTGGGCGGAACCCATGCAGCCAAGTGGCCTTTTCCTCAAGAAAAGGCCACCCTGTACACTCTCGCCGACATCACGGAAACTCGGATTTTGCTCAAAATCTGCTCGCAGCATCTTACCCCGCCGGTCTGCCACTTGCCATCGGATTGCTTTGGTCGCGGTCAGGGGGCATCATTGCAGGCCTGCCTCGAATGCAGCGAACCGGCGTTCCAGCTCCCACTGCTGGCCGGCCTTTTGGTTGGCGTCGAGGAACTGCTTGCACGCGTCTGAGGGTTTGCTGTTGGCTGCAATGGTTCCAGCGCACACGGACTTCAAGCGGTCGTAGTCGTCGGGCTGGGCCCACAGGCTTTCGCCCGGCAGGAAGCTGTGCTCCAGCGAGTCGCGCGCGGAGTGCTTGAGGTCGAGGTAGCTCAAGTCCTGCTCGTCCGCCGCACGGGCGTACTCGTGCGTGAGGTCGATGCGGGAGACGCCTTCGTCGTCGGTCGAGAGCGAAAAGGGGACGTGCGCCGCGAGATAGGCAGCGAGCGGGTGGTCGCGGCCTTTGACGTCCAGGATGCCGTCGTTGGAGGTGAGATTGATCTCCACATCCACGTGCCGGGCGGCCATCTCCTTCAGCAGGTCGAAGGGGCGGTCCTCGTAGAGCACGTCCACGCCGTGGCCGATACGCTCGGCATGGCCAAGCTCCACCGCCTCGCGGATGTGGAATCGCAACCCTTCCGGCGGCACCTGCCCCAACGCGAGTTCTCCGGCGTGCAGCGAGATGTGCACCTTCGGATAAACGCTGTGCAGGTAGTCGAGCATGTGCATCTGCCGGTTGTACTCACTCATCGCCATGCGCGCGTCTTCGGGCTGGACGAAGTTCAGGCCGGCTATGTTCGGGTCCGCGCTCGCCATCTCGAACCCAATCAGCGTTTGCGCAAATACCACCTGCGGCGGGAAAGCGCGGAGCACCTGGTAGAGTAAGCGAATCTTCACCGAGCACGCGGGCGCAGCGTTGGATTGCCCGCAATGCTCGATCCGTTCCCGCTCCGCCAGTCCACCCTCCAGCTCATTCTGTTCGCGGGCCATCTCGTCGCGCAGCCCGCCTGCCAGAAGCTTCGTCCGCAGCGCGCTCAGCTCCGCATGGGAGGTCCCCGTCGCGTCGCCCAGCGGGTCCGCCGCGGTGCCCGGCGCCGCCGCCGGCCAGCCAAACTTGTTTCCCAACTGGAACGACGCGCTCGTCGCCGTGGATGGTGTCTGCATTACCTCGAGGTACTGCTCGTTCTGCTGCGCGGCGCGCGTCGCCACCTCGTCCAGCCATTCGCCTCCAGAGTGCGCGCCGCCGTCGTGCTTCGGGTCAAACCGATCGAACGTCGAAAAGAACTGGTCGTGGCCGTTGATGCCTTCGAACGGAACAAACGCGCGCAGAGAGAAGCTGTCGACGAGATTGTCGTAAAGCGCCTGGTTTGTGAGTGCGGCGGAAGCCGGCACTGCGCCATCGCCGCAGCGCGAGCCGGAGACGGGAGCAACAAACTGCACCGCGTCCTTGCCGATAGGCGAAGCCGGCTTTCCGGCGTCAACCGGCGCAACGCACATCCCTTGCCGGATGGCCTCGGCGATGAAGGTCTCCGCGTACACCGCGCCTGAGAGATGCATGTGCAGGTCGGCGCCTTTGGGGAACGGCTTGAGAAAGGCGTACAACTCAGGCATACCGTAATGTCTGGCGGCGTTCAGGCGATTTTCGGCGCGGGTCTCGCCGGCGGTCGGCACATGTCCATTGGTTTGGAGCGACGGCCCGGCGCAGGAGATCGGAATCAAAGCCGGGAGCGTGATGCCGGCGACTGCGATCAGCGCAGAAAGCAAGCGTGCCGGAACGGGGCGAATGGGAATCATGCCTATCTCCACGAATGACTTAGAAACACAGCATACCTTGCCGCGTGATCTGGGAAACACGGACGCCACCGTGCCATCGCGAAGGGTGCTGCTCTGGCTTGGCGATGAATGAGAGGGTTGCTATACTCGAATGGATGCTGGAACCCGCCGAAATGCAGTCTTACGCGGATGTCCTGCTCTCGCCGCGGGCTACACTTGGCTGTCCCCGAAACAGGCGCTCGATGCCAAGGCCAGGTAGCTCAGTGGTAGAGCGCGGCCCTGAAAAGGCCGGCGTCGGCGGTTCGATCCCGTCCCTGGCCACCATTTCTTCGCCTGCGCACGGACCCGAGGTCCCTTTCGTGCCTGGCCTTTGATCGGCTGCGGTCGATGTCTGGATTCGCCTTGGACACTGAAATGAATTCACTTTCTTGCCGATAAGATCTTGATGGGTCTAATGGGTCTAATAGCTCCTATGAAAGCGAAGGACACAATTAGCACCCGGCAGCGGCGAGTTTGGCAGATAGTATTTGCGTTGGCTTTTGTACTTTGCCAGGATGCGGGAGCAGGGGGCCCAAGCCCGCCCCCAGTCACGGATATTCTGAGAGATACTTTCACGGCGCTGAACGGGCTGCCGCAGAGCACCGTCGATGCCCTTGCCCGCACCCGCGATGGATACCTCTGGGTCGGAACGCAGGACGGCCTGGCCCGGTTCGATGGAAACAGGTTCGAGGTCTTCAACGTACTGAACTCCGATGGCTTGTCGCAAAGCCACGTTCGCGCCTTGGCTGCGGCGCGTGACGGAACATTGTGGATCGGCACCCAGAGCCGGGGCGTGGTCCATGTCGTGAATGGGAAGTTCATTCCATATTCCGTTGCCGATGGGCTGGTCGATCCATTTATTCGCTGCATCGTTGAAGACCGCCAGGGAGCGGTGTGGTTCGGCACGCTAGGTGGGCTCGCGCGCTGGCGGGGTGGAAGATTCGACGGATTTACCACCAGGGATGGGCTGGCGGATAACAATGTACAAGCGATTGCCGAGGACTCTCGGGGACGAATCTGGCTGGGGACAGCCGCCGGGCTGAGCCTGCTGGAAAACGGCAAGTTCATTTCGTTTCCGGATCGACAGCGGTTTGCGGGCCAGTCGGTAACTTCGCTCGCCGTCGACCATGAGGACCGCGTCTGGGTGGGAGGCAACAAGAGACTGGCCTTGCTGGTGGACGGCCGCGCCGTACCCTGGGGTTCACAGGGCGAATCCATGCCGGCTTCGGTGGACCAACTTGCCGTCGACCAGACGGGCGCTCTGTGGATCGGGACCGACAGCGACGGCCTGTTTCGACTGCGCGCGGGCGTTCTGGAGCGGTACGGGACCGCCGAGGGGCTGTCGGATGCGGTGGTTCTCGCTTTGCTCGCGGATGCGGATGGAAATCTGTGGGTTGGCACCGACGCGGGGGGGCTGAACCGGCTTCAGTCGCGGCGCATCGTGATGATCGGCGCGCCGGAAGGCTTGTCGGACAACAATGCGGTCGCGATGATGGAGGATCGCGACGGATCGCTTTGGATCGCCACGGCGAGCCATGGGTTGAACCACTTCCACAATGGCAAAGTCGACCATTTCACATCTCGGGACGGTCTTGGCTCCGATATGGTGTATTCGCTTTGGCAGAGCCCACGAAACGGGACCGTCTGGGCAGGCGCCAAGGACGGCTCGGTGAATTGGCTGGATGGCCGCCGCTTCCGCCAATTGACTTTGCCCGACCACGGCTCGGTGGTCATGATCATGGAAGACCATGCCGGAAACATGTGGCTGGGGACCAGGCATGGCCTGGTCCAGGTCCGGGATGGCCGGGCCGTGCGAACGTACACCAAGGACGACGGGCTGGCCAACAGTTCCGTCCTCACGATTCTTGAGGCGCACGATGGCTCGCTTTGGGTCGGAACCATCGATGGCTTGAGTCATCTTGAAAACGGCAAGTTCACCAACTATTCCTCATCGAGGGCGGGCGGCACTCTGGTTACCTCCATTTACGAGGACTCCAGTGGAGTGGTGTGGTTTACCACCACAGGCGACGGTCTCGGCCGTTGGCAGGATGGGAAACTGTCGTGGACAACCACCAGGAACGGCTTGGCTGACGATGTTCTCTATGCCGTTGTCGATGATGGCTTGGGCAACATGTGGCTCAGCAGCGATCGGGGAATCTTCCGCATCGCCAGGCAGGAACTGAACGATCTCGCCGCGGGAAAAATCGCCTCGCTCACGGCCCGCGTCTTCGACACGGGAGATGGTTTGCGCAGCAATGAATGCTACGGCGGCACGCAGCCAACCGGGTGGAAGCGTCGCAATGGAGATTTGCTGTTTGCCTGCATCGGCGGGGTGGTCGCGTTCAATCCGACGGAGCTCGCTCAATCCCCGAAGCCCCCGCCCGTAAGTATCGAGGAAGTGCGCATCAACGGCAAAGACATCCGCCCCGAGGCCCCCGGCGAAACCCCGCGCATCGCGCCCGGCATGGGCAATCTGGAGTTCGCCTATACCGGCATCGACTTCGCTGCCCCTCGCCAGATGCGATTTTGGTATCGCCTCGAAAATTTCGACAAGGAATGGGTTGAGGCAGGGACGCGGCGAACCGCCTATTACACCAACATTCCTCCCGGGAATTATCGCTTCGAAGTGGTCGCGCAAAACGCGGACGGGGTGAAGAGCCCGATCGGGGCCAGCGTCGCCTTCGTTCTGGAGCCGCGCTTCTATCAGACAGGCCTGTTTTACTGCGTCGCGGCGCTTCTGCTCTTTGCCCTGGTCTGGGGCGTCTATCGCCTTCGGATCCGGCAGATCGAATCTCAGCAGAAGCAATTGCAGGAACTGGTCGAGGTGCGCACCGCCGCCTTGCAGATCGAGGTTGCCGAACGCAAACGGACGGAGATCGAACTGGACGCCGCCAGACACGCAGCCGAGGAGGCCCGGGCCGATGCGGAACACCGCGCGACCCACGATTTCCTGAGCGGCATCTACAACCGGGCGGCCATCATCGACTTGCTCAATCGCGAGGCTGCGCGCTGCCAGCGCGATGGCCAGCCCATGAGCGTGCTGCTCGCCGATATCGACCACTTCAAGACCATCAACGATACCTACGGGCACTTGGTGGGGGACGAGGTGATAAAGCTGGTGGTGCTGAGAATGGCGATCGCATTGCGCTCGTACGATTCCGTCGGCCGGTTTGGCGGCGAAGAGTTTCTGATTGTGGTCCCGAATTGCACGGCCAGTGAGGCGGTTGTGGTCGCGGAACGCCTGCGAGTCAGTGTTGCCACGGAGAAGTTTGTGATTGGCAAGCTTGTCATCCCGGTCTCCGTCAGTGTTGGCGTCAGCACCAAGACAGACGCAGCGCAAGATGTAGACTGGGCCTTGCAAGTCGCCGATTCCGCCCTGTATGACGCCAAAGCAAAGGGGCGAAACAGAGTCGAGAGTTACCGTCCCCTGGATTTGCCGGGGCGGCCCTCTTTCCGCATAGGCTCTTGAGACCCCTGAGCTGGTCTCGCCGTGAGGACCGTCACACGATTGCGCCGGTCTTCGACGTATCATGCCATTTGGACTTGACTTCAATCTTCTCGCGTGAGTCCAGGCCCAATGGAAAGGCTCAATCACTATGATCCGCGACGAAGACGCGCTCGAATATCACTCCTCCAATCCTGCCGGCAAGATTTCGATCGCCGCGACCAAGCCTTGCCTGACGCAGCGAGATTTGAGTCTGGCCTACACTCCCGGAGTAGCCGCTCCGTGTCTGGCAATCCAGCGCGAGCCCGATCTCGTCTACAAGTACACCGCCAAGTCGAACCTCGTCGCAGTCGTTTCGAACGGCACCGCCGTGCTGGGTTTGGGGAACATCGGTCCAGCTGCCGGCAAGCCGGTGATGGAAGGGAAGGCGATCCTCTTCAAACGGTTTGCCGACATCGATGTCTTCGATCTCGAGTTGGACGCCGACGATCCCAAAGACGTCATCCGCGCCTGCCAGATGCTGGAACCGACCTTCGGCGGCATCAATCTGGAAGACATCAAGGCTCCCGAGTGCTTCATCGTGGAAGCCGAGCTGCACCGCACCATGAAGATTCCGGTCTTCCACGATGACCAGCACGGCACCGCGATCATCTCCGGCGCTGCGTTGCTGAATGGGCTGGAGATCGCCGGCAAGCAGATCGGCAGCGCAAAGATTGTCGTCAACGGGGCCGGCGCAGGCGCGATTTCCTGCGCTGGGCACTTCATCCTCCTCGGCGCGCTTCCCGGGAACATCCTCATGTGCGACTCCAAGGGCGTCCTCTACGAAGGACGCACGGATGGGCTCAATCCCTACAAGGCCCGCTTCCTGCGCAAGACCGACCGCCGCACCCTTGCCGACGCCTTGGTGGATGCCGACGCCTTTGTCGGACTGTCCGCGGCCGGCTGCGTCACCCCGGAGATGCTGCAACCCATGGCGCCGAAGCCTCTCGTCTTCGCCCTCGCCAACCCCGATCCGGAGATCCCGTATCCCGATGCCATCGCCGCCCGGCCCGACGCCATCGTTGCCACCGGCAGGTCCGACTATCCGAATCAGGTCAACAACGTCCTCGGCTTCCCTGGAATCTTTCGCGGCGCCCTCGACGCGCGCGCCACCGGCATCAACGAGGAGATGATGCTGGCCGCCACCCGCACGCTCGCCGATCTGGCCAAGCAGGACGTTCCCGATTCCGTCTGCAAAATCTACGGCCTCGATGTCCTCACCTTTGGCCCCAGCTACATCATCCCGAAGCCGTTCGACCCTCGCGTCGTCGTCCGCGTTGCCGAGGCTGTGGTTGCGGCTGCCATGCAATCCGGGGTAGCGCGCGTCAATCTCGACCTCGAAAAGTACCGCAATACGCTGGCACAGCGTCTCGGCGGCGACCCCGGCGTAACCCGCGTCCTCATCCAGAAAGCACGCGCCAGATCGTGCCGCATTGTATTTCCCGAAGGCGAAAATCCGACTGTGCTGCATGCCTGCCGCGCCCTGGTGGATGAGGAGATTGCCAAGCCCGTCCTGCTCGGTGACGCCCAGAATATACGGGAGCGCGCAACCGCGCTGCACCTCGACCTCAACGCCCTCGAGATCGTCGACGTTGAGACCTATCCCCGGCTGTCGTCTTATGCCGATGAGCTTTTCCGGCTGCGGCAGCGGAAGGGAGTCACGCGAACCGAGGCGGGTGGGCTCGTCCGGGACTGCAATACCCTGGGCGCGCTGATGGTGCAGCTCGGCGACGCCGACGCCCTTGTCACCGGCCTGACCACCCACTATGCGGACACCATCCGGCCGTTGCTGCAAGTCATCCCGCTGCGGCCGGACGTGCGGCGAGCATCCGGTTTGTATCTCACCATCACGCCTCGCGGCAAGCTCTACTTCCTGGCCGACTGCACCGTGAACATCCAGCCCTCTGCTGAAGATCTCGCCGAGATCGCGATCTGCGCAGCCGACACCGCCCGCCGCTTCGACGTCGAACCCCGGGTTGCGCTGCTGTCGTTCTCCAACTTTGGCAGCAGCCGCCATGAATCCTCCGATCGGGTGCGCCGCGCAGTCGAGATCGTTCATCACCGTCGTCCGGAAATCCTGGTCGATGGAGAGATGCAGGCAGACACCGCGGTGGTGCCCGAGCGGATCGAGCAAACCTATCCGTTCAGCCCTCTTCGCGGCGGAGCCAACGTGCTCATCTTCCCCAGCCTGAACTCCGGCAACATCGTCTACAAGCTGCTCGCATCCCTCGGCGGAGCGCAGCTCATCGGTCCTGTCCTGATGGGCCTCTCCAAGCCGGTGCATGTCCTGCAGCGCGATTCGTCGGTGTCCGATATCGTCAATCTGGCGGCGTTGGCCGCCGTCGAGGCGCAGGAGAATCTGCGTTCCAGTCATAGCAGCTGAGCCGCGAGACCGGCGAGTTGAGAGAACCCGCACCCCGCACGGAGTATCCTGCAAGCATCGCATCCGAAGCCGGAAACGCCACAGCGAACTGCCGTTTCCTGGCAGGCGTAATTATGGAGAATGCAGAAGAAATGTCGATCGCGCTGGAGAACCGGACCGCGTCCGGAATTGAAGAGCAAGCCGCGGTTTCCGATACACCTCAGATGCCCTTCACCTTGCAAGGCCGGACCGCGCTTGTCACCGGCTCGGGCCGCGGCATCGGCCGCGCCATCGCGAAGCGCCTGCTGGCCGCTGGCGCCAACGTCATGCTGAACGACATCGACGAAGGTCTCCTGCTGGATGCGGAAGCGGATCTAGGCCACACCGGCCGTGCCCGCCACGTCGCCGGCGACCTCACCGATCCCGCAACCCCGGAGAAGGTCGTGCAGGCGGTCCTGAGCTCCTTTGGCGCCATCGACATCATCGTCAACAACGCCGGCTACTGTTGGGACAGCGTGATCCAGAAGACCACCGACGAACAGTTTCAGGCCATGCTGGACATCCATCTGGTCACGCCGTTCCGGATCCTGCGCGCGGCCTCCGGCTACATCCGCGAGGCCGCAAAGACTGAAGCTGCAAACAACCGGCGCGTGATGCGCAAGGTGGTCAACATCACCTCCATCGCCGCGACCGACGGCAATCCCGGGCAGGCCGGTTACTCCTCAGCCAAAGCCGGCGTCATCGGCCTCACCCGGACCATGGCCAAGGAGTGGGGCAGGTACAACGTCAACGTCAACGCCGTTGGCTTCGGCCTCATCGAGACTCGCCTGGTGCAGCCTCTGGATAGCCCCAACGCGAACCTGCAGATGCATGGACATGACATCCGCCTCGGCGTCCAGCCGGCCGTGCTGGAGGCCGTGAAGAATGCCTGCCCGCTGGGCCGCCTCGGCACTCCCGATGAGGCCGCCGGTGCGGTCTTGTTCTTCTGCTCGCCGCTGTCCGATTACGTTACCGGCGAAGTCCTGATCTGTGGCGGCGGAATGCACTTCTAGACAGCCGCTGATCTCGGATTCAGTTCAGTTTTTTGATCCAGATATTGCGGACGGAAACCTTCGCCGGAGTGCCTTCGAGTTCGATCCCGATCTTGCCCGGCTGGTTGTTCGACGAAGCTGGATCGTCGTCGATGAGCACCGCCATCAACTGGCCGTTGAGGATGTGGACCATCGTGCCCCCACGCGCAATAATCTCGTACTGATTCCAGTCGTTGACTTTGACAAAGCCGCCGAGCGCACTGCGATCGCCGATCGTCCCGACGAGTTGCGGACCAGCCTCAGCCGTTGAATTCACCACTTCGCCGCGCCACGCGACAATCCCCAGCGGTGTGTTCTCGGAGTAGAACTGCCCGGAGTAGGATGCGTGCAGAGGGTTCACCGGAAACCAGAAGTCCGCCTGCGGACCGGTCATCATCCAGTCCAGATTGCGCTTTTCCCCAGGATGCAGCGGCTTGGTCCACGGAAGGCCGGTCTGGCTGCGGTACTGGATGCCGCTGCCGCCGGCAATCTCGCACTTGATCTCCAGCTTCAGGTCGAAGTCCTTCGCGATAAGACCGCGCCGCCATATGTAGGCGTTGTAGACAACGTTCTCTTTGCTGGATTCGCCGACAATGGCTCCGCTCTCCACGCGCCAAACCGTGGGATCTCCCTCCCAGTCCGCGAGGCTCTTGCCGTCGAAGATCTGCGTGAAACCCGTGTGGTCGCTGAAGTCCATCGCGGCCGGCTCGTGAAACTGCGAGCGTACCGGCGCGACGCCCGGCTGGGGTGCGGCTGCCGTTTGCGCGACCGCCGCAGCAGTGCAGACCGCACATGCGAAACCGGCTATGCAACTGGGGAGACGCCGCGCTGCTCGTCGCTTCTTGGCTGAACCATTGGGGAACAATTGAGACCTCCGGGCAGGATGAAACAGGCCAGAGAAGTATAGCGAATGGCGCGCCGTGCCTTCCCAACTCGCCAGGACGGCGTTCCCCGTGATATGACCTCAAGCAGCCCAAATAGAAAGGCTGCCATGAAGCCGATTCGAGTTGCAATCCTGATTTGCGTCGCCCTTCTCCCCTGGAGCGCGCAGGCTCAAACAAAACCCTTGGACGGCGTCATCGACATTCACGTCCACACCGCTCCCGACTCCGTCCCCAGAAGCATCGACGCCATCGACCTGGCGAAACTCGCCGAGAGCCGCGGCATGCGCGCCATCGTCCTCAAGAACCACTTCGCGCCCACGGCATCGGACGCATATCTCGTCCACAAAGTCGTTCCGGGCATTCAGGTCTTCGGAGGCATCGACCTCAACCTCAGCGTGGGCGGCATGAATCCCGCGGCGGTCGAAAAGATGGCGCTCACCACGGGGCACCTGGGCAAGCTGGTTTGGATGGCCACCTACGACACCTACGCTCAGGTAATGAAGGCGAAAGAGCAGCGCCCTTACGTCGCCGTCTCGCGCAACGGCGAGCTTCTTCCCGAAACCAAGGCCGTCATCGCCATGATTGCGAAGTACGATCTCGTGATGGCCACCGGACACAACTCCGCCGAAGACGATCTGTTGCTCATCCAGGAGTCACGCCGGCAAGGCGTCAAACAGATGGTCGTCACCCACGCGATGTTGACTCCGACCTCAATGACCATCGCGCAGATGCAGCAAGCCGCCAGACTCGGCGCCTACATCGAGTTCGTCTACAACGGGTTGATCGGCGCAGGGAAGCAATTCGATTTCGCCGACTATGCGAATGCCATCCGTGCCATCGGGCCGGAGCACTGCATCCTGTCTTCCGACATGGGCCAGCCCGCCAATCCCCTCCACCCGGACGGCCTGCAGTTGTTCTTCGATGGCCTCAAGAAGCAGGGCCTCTCGCAGGCCGGCATCGATCGAATGTCGAAGGTCAACCCCGCCCGCCTTCTCAGTCTGCCGTAGCGCTACAACCGCGCCCGAGGATCGTGGCCTGCGAGCCGGCCCAGCAGATAATCGATCTCCGTTCGCGCCGCCGCACTCAGCGTCGAGCCGGGAGCGCGTTGCGCGTCGTGCGCGATGGCGCCGCGCTTTTGCAGCACATACTTGCGCACCGCCAGCCCAATGCCCTGCTGCTGCTCGTATCGCATCAGCGGCAGATGCGCGTCGAACAAATCGTGCGCAGCATCCCGCTGTCCCGCCTGCGCCAGCTTCACCACATCCACCAGCATGTCCGGAAAGGCGTAGCCGGTCATCGCGCCATCCGCGCCGCGCTCCATCTCAAAGTCCAGGAACAAGCCGCCGTTGCCGCACAGGATCGAAAGCGGCCGCAGCGATCCATCGCGCTGAAAGCCACGCAGCGCGGAAATCTTCTCCAGCCCCGGCCAGTCCTCATGCTTCAACATCGCGCACGACGGGTTGTCCATCGCGATCTGCCGGATCACCTTGGGCGTCATCACAACCGTCAACACCAGCGGGTAATCCTGCAGCACAAACGGAATGTCCGCCCCAATCGCCGCTACCGCCTGCGCAAAGTAGTTGATTATCTGATCGTCCGTGCGCAGCGCGGGTGGCGGCGCAATCATCACTCCCGCCGCGCCCGCATCCATCACCCCTCGGGCCAGCGAGCGCATCGCCGCGAAGCCCGGCGCAGAGACGCCGACCACCACCGGCACGTTCGCGCGGCGAACCACCTGCCGGGAGATCGCCAGCGCCTCCGCTGCATCCAGCTTCGGCGCCTCGCCCATCATGCCGAGAATGGTCAGACCGGAGACGCCGCAGGACAGATAGAAATCCGTCACGCGATCCACCGAATCCGTATCGACCGCGCCGTCCGGTGCGAACGGCGTGACCGCGATGGCGAAGACCCCCTGAGCCGAGTGATCGAGCAGCATGTTCCAACTCCTCTTCCTCTTCCAACTCAAACTAGTGTAGTGCGTCGGAAATATGGGTACCCATGGAGCAGTCCAAGATCATGGTTTTCCGGAGTAGCAGCGGGCTTTAGCCCGCGGCAAGTGGCACATTGTTCATCGGGCTTTCGCCCCGGGCCCGCTCTGATTCAGGCACAAATACCTGTTCATCTGTGTGACGCACTACACTAGTCTGTGCTGCGGCCCTCGCGCTGAAGAAAATCGAAGTCGCACCCTTCATCGGCCTGTAGCACGCATTGCTGGAACAGCCACGCGTATCCCCGTGCCGCTGTATCGCGATGCGGCGGCGAAGCCTTCCACGCAGCGAGTCGTCGCTGCAATTCCGCGTCGTCAATCAGTAGCTCGATGCTGCGGCCCTCAACGTCCAATGCGATACGGTCGCCAGTCTGAACGATTGCCAGCGGCCCGCCCACGGCGGATTCAGGAGCGATATGCAGCACGATCGTGCCGAACGCGGTGCCGCTCATGCGCGCGTCGGAGATGCGCACCATGTCCTTCACGCCCTGGCGCGCCAACTTCAGCGGAATCGGCAGATAGCCCGCTTCCGGCATGCCCGGCGCCCCCTTCGGGCCGGCGTTGCGCAGAACCAGAACATCCTCGGCGTTGACGTCGAGATCGGGATGGTCGATGCGCGCAGCCATGTCTTCCAGCGAGTCGAAAACTATTGCCCGCCCGGTGTGCCGCATCAACTTCGGCGACGCAGCCGAGTGCTTGATGACAGCCGACCTCGGAGCCAGGTTCCCCCGCAGGATCGCCATGGCGCCTTCTTTCTTGAGCGGGATGTCCAAGCTACGGATCACATCCTGCCCCGGAACCTGTTCCGCCTGGGCAATCGCGTCGCCGAGGGTTCCGCCCGAGACGCTGCCCGCGTCGACCCGAAGCAACCCCGCGAGTTCCCGCATCAGTGCGGGCATACCTCCCGCGTGATGGAAGTCTTCCATGTAGTGCGCGCCCGATGGCTTGAGGTTCAGCAACACCGGCACCTCGCGTCCAAGTTGATCGAAAGCCTCGAGATCGAACTTCACCCCGGCACGGCCCGCAATCGCAGTGAGATGAATCAGCCCGTTGGTCGATCCTCCGATCGCCTGCAGCACGATCATGGCGTTGCGCACGGAGACGGCGGTAATCAGCTCGCTCGGCTTCGGCGCGCCGGCGATCGCCATCTCAGCGGCGCGCTTCCCGCTGGCCTCTGCAATGCGGCGCCGGTCGGCATACGTCGCGGGCACGGTTGCGCTCATCGGCAGCGCCAGTCCCAGAGCCTCGACCAGGCAGGCCATGGTGCTCGCCGTGCCCATCGAACTGCACGTGCCAACCGTAGGACAGAGCCGGCCGCTGATCAGTTCGGTCTCCGCCACGTCGATTGCACCTGCACGATGCTGCGCCCAGAGCCGCCGGCAGTCCGTACAGGCGCCGAGCACCTCGCCCTTGTAATGGCCCACGAGCATCGGCCCCGTCGGCAGTACAACCGCGGGCAGATCGACACTCGCAATCGCCATCACCTGCGCTGGGAGATTTTTGTCGCAACCGCCGATCGCTACCACTGCGTCCATCGGCTGCGCGCGGATCATCTCTTCGGTCTCCATCGCCATCAGGTTGCGCAGGAACATCGAGGTGGGGTGGGCGAAGCTCTCGGCGATGGAGATGGTGGGAAACACCATGGGCAGTCCGCCTGCGAGCATCACCCCGCGTTTCACGCTCTCGATCAGATCGGGAACGTTGCCGTGGCATGGGTTGTAGTTGCTGAAGGTGTTGGTCACACCCACGATCGGGCGATCGAGTGCGTCGTCGGAATACCCCGCAGCCTTGATGAATGCCTTGCGCAGGAACAACGAGAAGTCGGCGTCGCCGTAGTTGGTCAGCCCCTTACGCAAGCCCTTTGTCATTCTCTCGTTCCCTCTCAACTTCCCGGCAGACCCAATCGAAACCACAAAGTTTTGCGATTCGCCCACCCCGCAACAAACAAAAGAATCATACCCCAGCGCTCGCAATCAACGATTCACCAGCTTCGCCGGAACCAGCGCAACAATCAGCAGTGCCGATGCCAGCATGCATCCGGAGATCAGATATAGCCCGGAGTTCAACGTTCCGGTGTGGGTCTTCAGATAGCCGACAATCGCGGGGCTGAAAAACCCGCCGAGATTGCCCGTGCAATTGACCAGCGCAATCCCCGCAGCCGCCGCCGTGCCCCCAAGAAAAGAAGTTGGCAGCGCCCAGAACATCGGCACCGCAGTCACCACACCCGCTACAGCCAGGTTCATCCCAATCGCCACCAGGACCCGGTTGTTATTCCCCTGAGCGCACAAGGCGAAGCCGACGGCCGCAACCATGCACGGCACAATCACGTGCCAGCGCCGTTCCCGCGTTTTGTCCGAATGGCGGCCCACCAGGATCATCGAGATCAGTGCAATGCTGTAGGGCACAGCCGTGCGCAGGCCGATGTCGAACGCATCCTTGACTCCGGTCTGTCGAATCATCGTCGGCAGCCAGAAGCCGATGGCGTACGATCCCATCTCGACGCCGAAGTAAATGGTCCCCATCAGCCACACACGCGCGCTGGTGAACACGGAAAGCGTCGTGCGGTGCGTCTTCGCACTGGCTTCCTCGCCGATCTCGGCAACCACGACAGCCTTCTCCTCCGCGGAAAGCCACTTCGCATGGATGACGCGGTCGTTGAACAGGAACAGGACGACGATACCCAGGATCACCGCCGGCAGGGCCTCCAAAATGAAGAGCCATTGCCACCCGGCGACACCGTGTCTGCCGGCGCAATAGTGCATGATGTAACCGGAGAGCGGGCCGCCGATAATCCCTGAGATTGCGCTCCCGGTCAGCAGGATGGCCACCATATTGGCCCGCCGGTGCGATGGGAACCAGTACGTCAGATACAGAATCATGCCCGGGAAGAATCCCGACTCCGCAACGCCGAGCAGAAGGCGCATCGTATAGAACTGCCCCGGCGTATGCACCAATGCGGTGCATCCAGAGATGATCCCCCACGTCACCAGTACGCGGCAGATCCATTTGCGCGCGCCCACCTTGTGCAGAATGAGGTTGCTCGGAACCTCGAACAGGAAATATCCCAGGAAGAAAACGCCCGCTCCGAAACCATAGACGCTTTCGGTGAACTTCAGGTCGCTCAGCATTTGCAGCTTGGCGAAGCCCACATTTACCCGGTCGATATACGCCACCATGTAGCAGACCAGCATGATCGGCATAAGCCGCCATGCGATCTTGCGATAAAGCGGATCGTATGCGCTGGCCTGAGACGTGTTGGGCGCGGTGTATTGTGCTGGTGACACTATTTCCTCCAAGCGAACTGCCGTGCCGCGCCTACCTGGCAGCTTCCGTTTGCGATTTGCGAAACTCCTCGTAGCGGGCCCTGTTCTCCGCATTGATAGGGTAGAGTCCCGGCAGCGCGGCGCCCGCTTGCACCTCACCGGCAATCCACGCTTCCAACCTCTCCTGCTCCGCCGCAGCTTCTGTAACTTCCTTCAGCAGCGCCTTCGGAATGACGACTGCGCCATCTTCGTCGGCGACAATCACGTCGTCGGGAAACACCGCGACGCCGCCGCACCCGATCGGCTCCTGCCAATTGACGAAAGTCAGTCCGGCAACCGATGGCGGCGCCGCAACCCCCGCACACCACACAGGCAGTCCGGTGCGGAGAACGCCGGCGGCGTCGCGAACCACGCCATCGCTGACCAGCCCTGCAACTCCGCGCCCCGTCATGCGCTCGCACAGAATATCCCCGAAGATTCCTGCGTCGGTCACGCCCATCGCGTCCACAACCGCAACGCAACCCCGGGGCATGGCCTCAATCGCGGCGCGGGTCGAGATCGGCGAACCCCAGGACTCGGGCGTGGCCAGGTCCTCTCGCGCCGGAACAAAGCGCAAGGTGAAGGCCGGGCCAACGACGCGCTTCTGGCCCGGGCGCAGCGGCCTGGCCCCGCGCAGCCAGACGTTGCGCAGACCCTGCCTCAACAGCACCGTCGTGAGTGTCGCTGTCGCCACGCCGGAGAGTGTTTCAATCGTGTCTTGATCGATGTCCATGTCGTGGGGAAATCCAAGCGTGGGTTGCGTGTAGGTCATCATACATTTCCGGACATCCGGCGTGCAGCGCATGTGCGTGCGGTTATCCAGCGCCGTTTCCTCGAAGGCGTCTGAAGCTAATGAAAATCATGCGATCGCATCTCCATCGCCCCATCCCCCAGCATCGCCAGCCGTTTCGCCTTCACATGGATCACGCCATCCTGATTCTGCAGCGCCCCCTCAACCAATAGAAATTTGCTGCGCACCACGGTCATACGCTCCCGCTCATACAAATCGGGAGTAACGATCACGTTCGCAATTCCGCTCTCGTCCTCCATCGACAGGAAGATGAAACCCTTCGCCGTTCCTGGTCTCTGGCGCGCAATCACGCATCCAGCCGTCCGCACCGATTCCCCATCCTGGCAACTTCTCAGCTCCTCCGCGGAGAGAACACCCTGACGCCGCAGCTCATTTCGACGGTAATGCATGGGATGTCTGCCCACGGTAAGGCCTGTGCCTGCGTAGTCCGACACCATACGCTCGCCTGTACTCATCTGCCGCAGCGGCAATGCCTCGGAATCCTCTCGCAGCCATTCGCTGTTCTGTCGCAGTAGCGGCCCTTCGGGCTTGCCCGCGCGCTCCACCTGCCACAGAGCATCCCGCCTGTGCTCGATCCCATCCAGCGAATTCAATGCGCCGATCCGCGCCAGCAACGTCAGTTCTTTTCTGTTCAGCGTCGCCACCCGCAGCGCCAAATCTTCCGCCGAACAAAACCGCCCACCCAGCGCACGCGCTTCCGCCAGCGCCTCCGCCGCCTGCCTGCGCAGACCCTTCGCATACCCCAGCCCCATTCGCAGGCAAAGCGTGCCATCGCTCTCATGTTCAATCGTGCACGCCCACTCCGACATCTGTACATCGACCGGCTTCACTCGCAGCCCGTGCCGTTGCGCATCCTTCACCAGCACCGCCGGCATATAAAACCCCATCGGCTGATTGTTCAGGATGGCGCACGTAAACGCGGCAAGATACCGCACCTTGAAATACGCCGACGCATACGCAATCAGCGCGAAGCTCGCCGCATGCGACTCCGGAAATCCATACAGCGCAAACGAGCTGATATTCTCCACAATCGTGTCCTGCGTCTTTCCATCGATTCCATTCGCCGTCATGCCGGCTCTTAATTTCGCTTCTAAATTCTTCATTCTTTCCCAAGATCGCCGCATCCCCACGGCCCTGCGCAACTCCTCTGCCTCTGCCCCGGAAAAATTCGCGACGGTCATCGCAATGCGCAGCAGTTGCTCCTGGAACAGCGGCACACCCAGCGTCCGCTTCAGCACCGGCTCCAGCGACGGATGCGGATAACTCACCTCCTCTTTTCCCTGCCTCCGCCGCATGTACGGATGCATCATCTTGCCCACAATCGGCCCCGGCCGGATGATCGCCACCTGCACCACCAGGTCGTAAAACTTCGTCGGAAAATTTCGCGGCAGCGACGCCATCTGCGCCCTGCTCTCCACCTGAAACATACCCACCGTGTCCGCTCGCTGCAGCGTCTTATAGACCTCAGCGTCCTCGGGCAGTTGTGCCAGATCAATCTCCTCTCCATAGTGCCGCGGAATCAGTTCCAGGCAATCTTTCAGAACTGCCATCATTCCTAGCCCCAGCAAATCGACCTTGATAATCCCCAGGTCGGCGCAGTCCTCTTTGTCCCACTGCACCACCGTCCGCCCTGGCATGGACGCGCGCTCCAGCGGCACCACGCAGTTCAACTGCCCCTGGCAGATCGCCATCCCGCCCGAGTGCTGTCCCAGGTGCCGCGGCAGGTTCTGAATCCGCATGCAAAGCTCCAGGTACTTCGCAATCCGCGGATGCTTCACGTCGAACCCCGCATGTTGAAACGAGTGCGCCATAGTATCCGTCTTGCCGCGCCACTCCCACTGGCTCACCAGCCCCGCCAGTCGCCCCAGCGAATCCGCATCGAACCCCAGCGCCTTGCCCACCTCGCGCGCCGCCGACTTCCCGCGATAGCTGATCACGTTCGCCGTCATCGCTGCTCCCAACTCCCCATACCGCTGATAGATATACTGAATCGCCTGCTCGCGCTTATCTTCCGACGGCAAATCGAGATCGATGTCCGGCCATTCGCCCCGGCTCTCGCTCAGAAATCTCTCAAACAGCAGCTCCATCCCCACCGGGTCGATCGCCGTAATCTCCAGCGCATAGCACACCGCCGAGTTCGCCGCGCTGCCTCGTCCCTGCACCAGAATGTCGTGCGACTTGCAGAACTGAATGATGTCCCAGACGATCAGGAAGTACCCTTCGAACCCCAGCCGCGCAATCAACGCCAGCTCATGCTCCACCTGTTTTTGTGCGCGCTCCAGCAGCCCGCGGCCGTTCTTCGGCCCGTACCGCCGCATCACTCCTTCAGCAACCCGCTTGCGCAGAAAGCTGTCCATCGTTTCGCCTTCAGGCACGGGATAGCGCGGAAATTCGTAACCCAGATCGTCCAGCTCAAACCCCAACCGCGACGACAACTCGACCGTCTCCTCCACTGCGCCCGGCACATCGCGAAACAATCCCGCCATCTCCCGCGTCGCTCGCAGATGCCGCTGATTGTTCAATGCCAGCAGCCTGCCCGCGTGGTCGAGATCGGTATGGTGTCGCACCGCGGTAAACAGGTCCAGCACCTCCCGCTCGTACGCCGTCGCGTAGCGCACGCCATTGGTCGCCAGCACAGGCAGATTCAGCGTCCGCGCAATTCGTAACGCCGCCTGATTTCTCCACTCTTCCTCGCGTTCCCCATGACGTTGCACTTCGACATACACAGCCTCCCTACCGAAGACTTCCATCAGCCGCTCGACAACTTCGCGTCCCGCAGCCTCACCGCCGCTCGCCAGCGCCGCAGCCAGAGGCCCTTCTTCTCCTCCCGTCAAACACACCAGCCCCGCAGCATACTGCTGCAAATCCTCCCACGTTGCGGCCCCCTCGCATTTCTCCTTCTCCCGCATCTTAAATTGCGTCACCAGTCGGCACAAATTCTGATACCCCTGCCGCGACTCGCACAGCAACGCCACCCGCGCCGGCTCCCGCGGACACAGATGCGGCAACCACGCAGCAGGCCTTAGCCGATCGCCCAAACTTGAAACTGCAATCTCCGCTCCAACATGAGCGCGTACCCCACTCCGCTTGGCGCTGGTATGCAACCGCGCAGCCCCATACACGCCATTGCGGTCGAGCAGCGCCATCGCCGGCATCTCCAACTCCACCGCCCGCTCAATCAGTGCTTCCGGCTGCGACGCCCCCTCCAGAAAACTGAACGCACTCGCGGCATGCAATTCCACATACCGCTCAGTCATACAGCGCCACCATCGACCACCCATGCTGCATCGAATCGCGTACGGCACAACAGCACAGCAGCCTTCCGTCACTGGCCCGCGCAATCAGGTCCCACTGCTCCACGCCCCACAGCGTGGGATTCCACCAATCGCCGCTCGTCGCCCACGGCCCATACGCGCGCTCCACCTCGTATCGCCCCGCGCGAAAGGTGAATGCCGCCGGCTGCTGAGCGCGCAGGGTAACCGTAACCCTCTCCGCCGGACGAAGCTGCCGCATCGCGGCGGTCGATCGACCTGACGCATCCCCATTCGCATGCAAATCCGATCCAGGCGAAACCGAAAATCTCTCCATGCGATAACTATCTGGCCTATGCGTATCCGCGAGCACAGCCCGTCCCACGCACTCCTCGCCCACAATCGCCTTGATCCGCGCCAGCGTCACATCCAGCCGCATGGGCTCCGGCAACTGCGGCGAAAACAGCCCCAGCTGCACCTTGCTCGTACTCCCAGGCTCTGCCGTCAACGCAATCCCCACCACCGCTGCTCCAGGGGGATGCGCCTCCATATCCAGGTGCAGCAGCTTCAACCACATCTGCCGGTCGTTGCTCGGCAGCGCGGGCCGCACCGTCCGCACATGCGTCCCTCCACCCTCCAGCTTCAACTCCACACCCACCCAAGCCAGCGCCAGCACGCGCGCCGTAGCCCGCGCAATCAACTGCTCCAGCATCACGCCCATCGCAAACAGCAGCGACTCCATCAACTCGACCGGCGCATCCAGTTCCATTTGTTCTTCCAGGCTGAACTCCGGCTCCAATGGCACAAACAGATGCGGCAGCTCCCCTCGCGCCATCTGCCGCAATCGCTTCCCTTCCTGCCCCAACCGCGCTACCAGTTCTTTTTCCGGCAGCGCCCCCAGTTCCCCCAGCGTGCGAATCCCCCACAGCGAAAATACCTCTGCATACTCGGCCGGCAGATTGATCGCGGCAATCGGCAGCGGAGCCAGCGCGACGCCTTCAATCCCCTCCGGAATGACCGCGCGCTGCATCCTGCCCGCCCGCGCATAACAAACCGCCGCTTCAAAGTTGCAGCTCACGGCAACCGACGCCGTCACGCCCAGCGTGCGCACGCGCTGCGACAAGCTCTGCGCCAGCGCCTGCGGCGGACCAAACAACTTCTCTGTCCCTGCAATATCGATTGCGCACACGAATACACCATCGCCGCTCCTCGCCTCCACCCGCGGAGAAAACCCGCCCGCGCACTCCAGCAGCGCCGCTCTCGCCGCCGCTTCTTCGGCGCCAGAACGTCGCAGCACCGCGACCGAAGCGAACGTCTCCACCTCCACCCTCGTCATCCCGCATGCAACCCCCATCCTCCGCGCCTTCCCATTCATCGCGCACACCGTCTCCAGGGGCGGCTCGCCCTCCATCACGGCCACAGCTGCCGCGCGCAGTTCCGGACGCAGACGCAGCATCGCCTGCGCGGGAAATTCCTGCGCATACACGCACGCATACAACTCAGCGCGCCCACTCATCGCCGCCCCGCCCATGCCATCTGGCTGCGCCACACCGCAACCCCGGCTCGCTGCGGCGGCTTGCGCATCGGCACCACCTTCTCTGCCGTTTGCGCAAATCGCTCACGCGATACCTCTATGCGCCGTTCAAATCCAGTCAGCACCGTCCCTCCCTGCGTCGCCACCGTGCCGCCCTCCAGCCGCAGCACCAGTTCAGCACTGCTCTTCGCGCATGGATACTGTGTGAGCAGAACAACGCTTGCCCGCGTCCTCTCCGCACCTGCCCGGTAGCGGAACCACGTCGCCAGCGGTATCCGCGACACGTGCTCCGGCGCGACGCTGCCCATGTCCACCACCACGGCCCCAAAACCGCCCGCCTGCAGCAGCAGATCGGTCACCCGCAATGCCTGCTCGATCCGCGGCCACGGCCTGCCCACCGGACTCAAGTTCAACTTCGCTGGCTGACCCGCACCCGCCCCCCGCACAACCACCGGTTCAACCGCCTCGCGCTCCCGGACACCCCTCCTCTGCGGCTCTGCGCACCGAGCCGTAATATCAAGATCCGGCTGTAGCCAGCCGCTCACCGCATCGTCCATTCCTTTGGCCTCGCTCCGCGGATGCGGGCCGTGCCCGCCCCCATGAAGGCCCTTGATTGCCGGAGGCGGTGCCATGTACTTCGCGGACAGCGAGAAGCTGCCATTCCCTTCCGCAGCCAATTGCCCTCTGCCCGTCCGCGCCACTCCGCACCGCACCCACAGCAGCCGCGCCAGGTCCACCCCGCACGCCGCAGCCGATTCCGGGCTGAGCGCATCCGACACATCCACCCACGCACAAACCTTCCCCGCTCGCGTCAACTGCGCGACGAACGAGAGTGCCAGCGCGGTGCGCCCAGAACATTCCGCGCCGATCGTCTCGGTCAGCGCACCCACAGGCAACCCGCCCTGCAAGGCCGCGTCCACCGCCACAATGCCGGTCGGCATCACCTCGCGGACGATTCTGGTCGCGGGCGTCAGCGCCGACGGTATCCTGTCGGCGAGGGCGGCTTCGATCTGCGAGCGCAATGCTAAGGCGGAAGGCATAATCTTCGCCTTATATTCGCCTAACCGCTTCCCGTATTCAAACGCCGCATGCCGCGATTCCAGTGCAGAGACAGCTACAAACTATTGGTTGGGAACAGGTTCCACAACACGCAAATATTTTTTGGGCACAAGCTCTCTTCCCCGGCAAATTCCCTTCAGCCCGAACCCTCTATGGCTTCGAAGCAGGCTCCAGCCCCAGCGACGAAACTTCTCCCGCGACCGCCTGCGTCTGCAGCAGGCGATATCCCGTGCGTGTGCGTATGTGATATTGCTGCACGTTCTTGCCCACCAGCTTCACCGTGATATTGCGCCAGCCGCGATTCGGATTCGGCTGAGGGTAATAGCTGAGCGCATACAAGTGCCCCAGATCGTCCCGGATCGAGGCGAACGCTTGCTGCTCGTCCTTCCAGTCCCGGGAGAAATACGCCTTGCCTCCGGTGGCCTTGCTCATCCTCTCAAAAACGGCCGTGGAGATCGGCTCCGACTGTGCTTGCCGTGTGCTGATCATGTAAATGATGGTCCCAGTCGATTGCGCCAGCTCCGCGACGTCCTCGGGGGGAACCAGGCTGGCGTTGTCGGGCCCGTTGGAGAAGACCACAATCGCCTTTCTTCCCGTCAGCGGAGCGGCATCCTTCACCGTCAGCAACAGGCTGTTGTACAGCGCCGCGTCGTCCCCGGCAACCGTATTGCGCACGCCGCGCAAAACCTCAGAGCGGTCCGGAGTCAGGGTGGAGACCCGCGATAGATTTCGGCTGTAGGAATACAAGGCAACCTTGTTTGCGCCCTCCAGCGAGCGAACGAAATCGGCAATTGCATCCTGCGCAAATACAAACCCCTGGTACATATAGTTGCTGGTGTCGAACAGGATAAAGACGTTGGCCCCGGCCACTCGTCCGCCGGCCTTGCCTGGCTCGTCCGCTGGCTCCGGCATGAAAGTACCGTCATCCGGCTTCACGTCGTGCGCATCGTGGATCGCCCGCGCAGGCTCGCTTCCTTCTTCAAACGTCGCGGTCTTCTGCGGAATGCCGTCCTCCAGGATGGCAAAGTCTTCGGGATGAAGACCGCCTACATAGTTTCCTTTGCGGTCGGTTACAGCAACGCTAAGCTGCACCAGGATCACGTTCACATGGATCGCGCGCGAGCTATCCTGGGCCGCCGCTCCAGGTCCCACTCGGGCGAAAGGCAGTGAAAACAAAAAGAGGAATAGAGCGATCTTCTTGGTCATAACTCTCCTACTGTGCGTTGCCGCCGTTCGCCGTCCGGCCGATCGACGCGGATGCATTTGCCGCTGGCAACAAGACGATCTTGCCCTGCCGGAACTCTTCCCCAGTCTCCTGCATCGCGCGCAGCACGGCTGGCCAGTCTTCAAGGTCCGTGGCGAAAATCTTTGCGATCATGCGCCGCGTCAGCTCCGGCACCAGCCGGTTGAGCATCACCGGAGAGTAGCCCATTTCATCCGCCAGCCGCGCCCAGTACAGGTTCCCCGACTCCCAGCGCTCGCCGAAAAGGCGGCTGGAATACGCTCCATAAAACGGAAGCGGCTTGATGTTCAGCAGCTCCGGCACATTCGTCCTCGCCAGCGTGGGATGCGGAATACCGAAGTCTCGCGAAAGCCGCGCCCAGTTCACTTCCGCCGGATAACGGTTCAACAGGTCCTGCAGTTGCCGCCCCGTCGGCCCAAACGCGGAAGCCTCATCCGGAAATCTCTTTTCAAACTCCTCGCCCAGGTAGAAGAGATTGGCCGGCATCGTCCGCGGCAGGATCGCGGCCTCATCCTCCGGGCGGTGCAAGGCCAGTTCAACCTCCTCCAGTTGCTGCGGTTCCATGCGATCGGAAAGGATGCCAACCGCCTTGCCCCGAAGCTGCTGGTTCTTTACCGATGCGCTCAACAGCTCTTCCCCAAACTTCTGATAGAGCGCAACTGCATGAAGTTCGTGCGGCGTCACGTTCCACCAGCGCCCGAAGACGGAATCGGCCAGCAGCTCAGGCGCCAGCTCCTTCCAAATCAGGGCCTGGACATGTTCCGGCGCAATCATGTCCTGCTCCGCCTGCGCCAGCATGTAGGGCAAATCGGCCAGCGAACCCATCAGATACGCCCCGCCGCCAGCCGATATGCCGGCCCCGATCAGCATGGGCGCCTGCCACAGCCGCTCCGATCCCGTGACCGTTATTCCCAAAAAGTCGTGCGACCGCACGAACAACGGATTGATATGCAGAATCTGGGCACTTGGCGGCTCGTAGTACGCATAGTTCAGCCCCACCAGGGCGTCTCGCAGCAGCGCGGCAAGTTGGCCTCGGGCCGCTTCGAGTTGGGGGCGGGTTGCTCGCTCCTTGATCACCTTCGTCAGGTCGGTTCTTGCCTGCAACTCCGCGTGATGGCCGGTATTCGCTCGTGGCGCCCACTCCACCTTCTCGCTCTTGCTGAAGATCTGGCGCGGCAACTCGAAGTCGCGCAGTTCCTCCGCAAGGGAGAGCAACTGGCTGTTCGCGGGCTTTCCGTGCGCCATATCGGACAGGCCATCGCTCAAGCCAAAAAGAGTGTCGAGCGAAACCAGGCGCTGGTCGTTCAGTACCGATCGAATTCTCTCCGCCAGGGCCGAGCGTACTTGTTGGCTGTCCGGGCTTTGCTGCTGCGGCCCCGCCAGCATCTCCACCAACTCATCCTGCGAGACCTCCGTCTTGCCTGTTGCCGCCAACAGGATCGCGCCCAGCGAGTTGTGGGCATCGTCAAAGAGCTGCACCGGGGATGGGATCCTGGCAAAGGGCTGGACCATGTTCTGCCACGATGAATCCAGGTCGTCATTCGCAATCTCCCCCTGACGGGCCAGTATCTGCCACAGTCCAATGTTGGCTTGGAACGCCCCCATGGCATTTCCCCGCAGGGCCTGATCGGGAATCTTGTCGATCGCCTCCGCCACCGTGATAAAGCGCACGATGGACTCGTCGCTCAAGCTGGGAAACTCGGTGAATATCAGATACCAGCTGCTCAACTGCGCGTACCGGCTGGCCAGCAGGCGGACCGTCTCGGCGGACAAGCGGTTCTGCGCCGGCCGGCCGCTGTCCAGAGCGCTCAGCGTGAGGTAAACCTGCAGCGGCCCGCTATCGGTATCGGTTCGCGCCTGGGCAATCATTGCATCCAGCAGCTCTTCCGGACGAGCCGAGTTGCGCACCCGCGTTGCCCAGCTGCGCGCGGACCGCGAATCTGCTTCCTGACGCAGAATCTGTTTCCAGATATCCATACCTCCCGGAACGGCAATCTCGCCGGAGGGTCCCCATTGCAGACGGCTGAATAGCACCACCAGGCCAGCCCCTTGGGGCATCACCCCTCGCGCCGCCGCGGTCTCGTCGCCCGGGGACCGGAAAGCTTCATAGAGAGACCTCAAACGCTGCGGTTCAACCAGGTGGTCCAGTTGCGCCTGGCTGGTGCGCGACATGGCATCGAAGTAGACGGCCAGCCAGCCGTTGTCCCGCGCCAGCAGGTGCGTCACAAACTCTCCAGGAGAGTCTGGATTCGCTCCGGCCAGTTCTTTCCAGCCCGGCTCGGCATTCGCGCCTCCCGGCACCGCCACGCGTCCGGAACGAATGCTTATCTGGGTTCCGTAAAAATCAAGCGTTGCCGCGTACGGCAGCAGCTTCCTGAGTCCTGGCGACTGTTCCAACGCGAGACCGGTCTCCGCATCGTCTTTGGCTAATGCCCAATAAAGACGCGCGATGGCCCGGTCGTTCGCCAGAATATCCACCACGCTTCCGAAGCCCACCTTTTCACTGCTGCCCAGGGCCAGCCAATCGCTCTGCCGGAACAGCACCGGGACCCACGAGGTCGGATACGCATAATCGAACGGGGTGTTATTCTGCAACGCCTCTTCCAGTTCGATCAACGGAAAGCCGGAATCGATCGTCAGGAACGCCCGCGTCGGATTGGCCGTCTCCAGTAGGGCATCCGTCCCGCACCCCCGCCGCAGCCGGTAGCCCAGCACCTTCAGCAAGGTGCCCACATCGCTGCAGTTGCCAATGTGGATCGTCCCGTTCGCACCCGCCAGGATTTGCAGCTCTCTTGCCTGATGCAGGTACCGGTTCACCAGCCGCAGAAACTCCGTTTGCGTGCTTTCGTCGTAGCCGAGCAGGTACGTGTTCCGCGCCAGCAGCGGCAACACCTCATCGGCGGGCGCCTCCTGGCTGATGCCTGCCATGCGCAAAAAGGACCGCAGCGGCCCCGGAATTGCAACCCGCTCCATCGGCGCCAATGCCGGCGCGCCCGCCTCGGGCGGCACCGCGTCCGGCCGGTCGGATAAGGCAGCCGCACACGCTGCACCGGCTGGGTAAATGCAGACGCAGATCGACAAACCCACAAATGCGCCTGCCACGGCAACCAACGGACGAAGAGAAGATATCATCGCTGAACACCTCTTCAGGGCCCTTTGAAATCCGCCAGCAAAATCGACCTGGGAAGAAAACCTGCGTTCGTGAAGAATGCAGAAGCAAGTAAGGAAAACGCGAAACCCAGCACCCTCGGCATTTGAAAAAACGCTTGTTGGCGCTGCTGTGCAGTTCTTACTTCGTCGGACTTGGATGCGCTGGTCCCGATTCCACGCGCTATCGGCGTGTCGAGTCGCGAAGTCTCCGTGCGCATCTAACCCGGTCAAAATACTCTACTCCTGTCCCTCGTCGGAATTCCAACCCGGCCCCAAAATAGCCGAAGATTGACAAGGGACCGCGCGCGGTCAACGGCGCCGTCCAACCCTGAAGCGCCTGCATCGAATTCATTCCTGATACCCTTAATAGGTTATGAACCAATCGGCAGAAGCCACGGAAGCAACCGTTCGCCAGCGCGTCTCCGCCGCCCAGCGAATCGTTATCAAGATGGGCACCAACGTCATCATGCGCGACGACGGCGCGCCTGCTATCGGCCTCGTATACGGCATCGTCGAGTCGGCCGTCAATGTGCTTCGCTCCGGACGTCAGGTGCTCATCGTCAGCTCCGGAGCCATCGGCCTCGGCGCCAAGTCGCTGCGCCTGGAGAAGGCCCCGTCCGACCTCGCCCTCAAGCAGGCCTGCGCCGCCGTGGGCCAAAGCCGCCTCATGTCGATGTATCGCGATGCCTTCCGCCACTTCAATATCACCACCGCCCAGGTCCTGCTCACGGAAGACGACTTTCTCAATCCCGAGCGCTACTCCAACCTGCGCGCGACCCTCGACACCCTGCTGAAGCTCGGCGTCGTGCCCATCATCAATGAGAACGACACCGTCTCGACGCTCGAACTCGATCGTCCCGGCCACGCAGGCCACCATCGCATCTTCGGCGACAACGACAAGCTCTCCGCGCTGGTCATGACCAAAATCGACGCCGACCTGCTCGTCCTGCTCTCCGATGTCGATGGCCTCTACACCAGCCATCCCCAGGACGACGGCGCCGAGTTCGTCTCCGAAGTCGACGAGATCACTCCCGAACTCGCATCCTATGCACGCGTCTCCAAAGGCCGCGGACGCGGCGGCATGTCCACCAAGATTGAAGCCGCTCGTATCGTTGCCGAAGCCGGCAAAACTACCGTCATCGCCAACGGGAGAATTCCCGGCGTAGTCGAGCGCGTGGTCGCAGGCGAGTCGATTGGCACCGTCTTTCATCCTCAAGCAAAGGTCACCGCATGACCGCCGCCGTCGACATTCCTGTCATCGAGATCGCGCAAAGCGCCAAGGCCGCCAGCCGCCTGCTTTCCACGCTTCCCACTGCCGCGAAAGACGAAGCGCTGGAGTCGATCGCCGCCGCGCTCGAAGCCAACGCCGCTGCCATCCTCGCCGCCAACGCCGCCGACGTCGCCGCGGCCGAGCCGCTCGTCCGCACCGGCGAGCTCTCGCAGGCCCTCTTTCAACGTCTCCTGCTCTCCTCAGACAAGCTTCGCGTCATGATCGAAGGCATCAGCGCCGTCCGCCAGTTGCCCGATCCCTCTGGCCGCATCCTCGACCGCACCCTCCTCGCCGGCGGACTCACGCTCGAAAAAATCACCGTCCCCCTCGGCGTCCTCGCCGTCATCTTCGAAGCCCGTCCCGACGCCATCACCCAGATCTCCGCGCTCGCCATCAAGTCCGGCAACGCCGTCATCCTCAAGGGCGGTCGCGAGGTCGAACACACCATGCGGGCCATCCTCGACACCATCCACGCCGCGCTCGCGCACAGTCGCGTCCCGCCCGGCGCCGTCTCCGGCGTCTACGGCCGCGAAGCCGTCCAGGCCCTGCTCGACATGAATCGCCTGATCGACCTCGTCATCCCGCGCGGCTCCAACGCCCTCGTGCAGCACATTCAGCGCAGCACCCTCATTCCTGTGCTCGGCCATGCCGACGGCGTCTGCCATATCTACATCGACAAGGCCGCCGGCCTCGCCATCGTCAACCCCGTCGTCGTCGACAGCAAGACCCAGTATCCCGCCGTCTGCAACGCCGTCGAAACCGTGCTCATCCACTCGGGCGTGGCGTCCACCGTGCTGCCGCCGCTGGTCCGCGCGCTCGAAGAAAAATCCGTCAAGATTCGCGGCGATGCCCGTACCCGCGCCCTCCTGCCCTCCGCCTCCATCGACCTCGTCTCTGGCGACGAATGGCACACGGAGTACTCCGGCCTCGTCCTCGCCATCCGCATCGTCGACTCGCTCGATGAGGCGCTTGACCACATCGAACAGTACGGTTCCCACCACACCGACGCCATCCTCACCCAGGACGCCGCCGCCGCCGCGCGCTTCCTCGCCGAAGTCGACTCCGCCAACGTCCTCCACAACTGCTCCACGCGCTTTTCCGACGGCTTCCGTTACGGCTTCGGCGCCGAAGTCGGCATCAGCACCGGCAAACTCCACGCCCGCGGCCCAGTCGGCCTCGACGGCATCGTCACCTACAAATACCGCCTCACCGGATCGGGCCACGTCGTCCGCGACTACACCGGCGCCGACGCCCTCCCTTATCTCCACCAAAAGCTCAAGCTCGACTAACTCCGCTCTCTTGCTAGACCGTCCCGACATATGGCTCTTAGGAAAGTCATTGCCAGACGAGAGTCGCGCTGAAGGCGCGAGCTATCGTAGCCTGGGGCAACGCCCCAGGAAAATCGGCGAGAAAAATGCCAGCGGGCTGAAAGACCCCCGCTAAAAATCGCACGAAACCACATCTTCTCGACACGCTTAGAAATCACTCGCCCTCCGGCTTCGCAACCACCTCGCAGCCGGCCAGCTTCTCCAGCACCCGGATGGAGCCGCAGATGTCCTCATCGCCGTAGCCCTCCGCAATCGCCGCGCGCAGCATCTGCCGCGACAAAGCTGTAACCGGCGCGGGCACATTCTGCTCCGCGGCCGACTCCAGCATCAGCGCCATGTCCTTCTCCAGCCACTTCACGCTGAAGTTCGGAGTAAAGTTGCGCTCGAAAACCGCCGGCGCCTTCAGCGCCACCATGCCCGATTTCGCCGCGCTGTTGTTGATGATTTCCAGCATCAGCCGTGGCGGCACACCCGCCTTGGTCGACAGCACAAAGCTCTCGTTGAACGCCTGCAGCAGGTTTCCCAGGATCATGTTCTGCGACAGCTTCGCCTGCAAGCCCATGCCCGCCGCGCCGCAATAATAAAGCTGCTTGCCCATCGCCTCCAGGAACGGCTTCACCCGCTCAAATACCTTCGCGTCGCCGCCCACCATGAACGTCAGCGTCGCTGCCTCCGCTCCCGCCTTCGATCCCGAGCACGGCGCATCCAGAAAATCGATGCCCAGTTTCGCCAACTCCCCCGACACCCTCCGGCTCTCCGACGGCGACACCGTGCTCGAATCCACAATCGTCAGCGCGCCCGCCCGTCCGCTCGCCAAACCCTCCGGCCCTAGGATCGCCTCCGTCGACATCTTCGTGTTCCCCACGCACAGAAACACGCACTCGCTGCGCCCGGCCACCTCGGCCGGCGTCTTGCAGGCAACCCCGCCTTCCTTCGCCAGCGCCTCTGCCTTGCTCCCCGAGTGCGACCACAGCGCCACTTCATGCCCGCCGCGGATCAGGTTCCGCGCCATCGGTCCGCCCATAATGCCCAGTCCCAGAAAACCCAGCTTTGCCACGGTTCCTCACCTTCCCCTCGACTCAATTGCGCGCAGCTCGTCCATCCTCTGCTTCTCTCCGGCTCACTTCGCGGCCGGATATCCCTGCCACACATACTCCAGCGCCTCGGGCAGAAGTTGTGTTCTCGTCGCATGGTCCGTGTGTCCCGCATTGCGCGCAAACACAAACTGGTAGTGGTATCTCTTGGCCGCCAGCACCTTGGCCATATCCTCGTTTGCCATCACCCAGTCGTGCATATGGTCGTCCAGTGCGTTGGGGTTGTAGTTATCGCGGTCGCCGACCTCCATCCAGATGCGCAGCGGCTTCTTGGGGCTCTCCGGAATCAGGTGCTCATGGAACTCCCACGCCCCATGCGGAGTCGCGTCGTTATGCGGCCATTGCTGATTCACAAACGTCCCGGAAAACGTCAACACCCGGTGATACCACTCCGGGTGATACCACGCCATCTCGAGCGCGGCCGACCCGCCTGAACTCGCTCCCATCGTCGCTCGCCCATCCGGGTTCTTCGTCAGTTTCACGTTGGCATTCTTCTCCACCAGCGGCAGCACTTCCTTCTCGACAAACTCGGCGTACACGCCCGACATGGTGTCGTACTCCAACCCCCGCTCGCTCCCCTGGGCGTCGCCGCTGCCGTTTCCGATGGAGATCGCAATCGTCACCGGGACCTTGTGCTCCGCAATCAGGTTGTCCAGCACCGTAAACAGTCCGTGATCGATCCCGTCCGCCCCAACAATAAACGGCGCCTCCGTACCCGGAACGTATTGCTTCGGAACATACACTCCCACATGGCGGGTATACGGAGCCGGGTGGCTCGTGCTCACCACCATCCTGGTCGGGTCCTTCGGGTCCGCCGTGCCAAACGTATTGGCGTCCCGCGCAATCCCTGGATAAATCTTGCTGTCCGTCGAGCTCATCGTGAACTCATACAGCGCTCCCTTGGGAACGCCATCCTGCGCTGCGACCTCCGGCGCGCTGGTATGCGTCGGCCCGATGATGAAGTTCCCGTCCACATTCTCGGGCGGTACCGCGCCGTCCGGCAGCTCCTTCGCCTTCACGAATCCCGGCGCATTCGGGTCCCGCACCGGCGCGGGCGCATGCGCCTGATGCGTAGGGGTTGCGGGCGTCATCGCCGGGGCCGCGGTAGGCGCCTGACCTGAAGCCGAGCCGGCACTCGCCATCAGACTTGCCCAAAATACAATGCTAAGAAGTCCCCTCACTCGACCCTCCCCATCCTTCAGTAACTCGCTCCCGCGCAGCCCCACCCATTCATTCCTTCCCCGCCGCCCGCAGCGGCTCAATCACGGCCGACATGTCCTCGTCCCCGTATCCCTTCGCCACTGCCCGCTCGAACAGCCTCCGCGCATTGGCAGCGGTAGTCAATTCCACACCCGTCTCGGCGGCAGCCTCCCCGGCGTACTGCAGGTCTTTCGACATCAGCTTCAGATAGAAGTTCACCGCGTAATCCCGGCTCGTCATGCGTGCCGACAAAGCCGCCAGCAGCGGACTCCCCGGCGCTCCACCTTTCAAGAACGCCAGCGCCTGCTCCCGGTCCAGCCCGCTCCGCTCGATCCACGCAAGCCCTTCGGCCAGCGACGCCGCCTGCACCCCGCACAGAAAGTTGTTGATCAGTTTCAGCTTCGCCCCGCTTCCCACCGGCCCCAGCGCCACAATCTCCTTGCTCATCGCCTCCAGTACCGGCCGCGCCGCTTCCAGAGCCTCACGCGGTCCGCCCACCAGAAAAGATAGCTGCCCTCCCGCCGCCTGCGCCCTGCTGCCCGTCACCGGAGCATCCAGAAAGTCCAGCCCGCGCGCCCGCGCTGCCGCGTCCAGTTCGGCGATCCACGCCGGGGTCACGGTGCTCGACTCCACCAGCACCGATCCCTCCGCCGCCGCTGCCAAAGCCCCGTCCGCGCCCAGCCACACCGCGCGCGACGCCGCGTCGTCCGCCAGCATCGACACCACCACATTCGCTCCGCGCGCCGCCTCCGCCGGAGTCGCCGCCACGCGCGCTCCCTGCGCAGCAAATCCCTCCGCCTTCGCCCGGCTCCGGTTCCACACCGTCAGCGGAAACCCCGCCTTCAGCAGGTTCGCCGCCATCCCCGATCCCATCGTTCCCAAACCAAGTACCGCCACCGATTGCTTCGTCATTCTCTCTCCATCTCCGTCTTCAATCGCAAACCGCTAACCCCAGGCCCGCACCCGCACCGGCCCAGCCAGCTTCGCTTCCTCGCGAATCGCATTCCGCAGCGCCCGCCCGAATCCCTCGAACCGCACCTCCGCAACGTCTCCATCCCGCAGCACCACGCCATCGCCACAGGAGAGCGCATCCGCCCCGTAGAAATGCACATGCACGCAGCCCGGCTGCCGGTGCCCTGCAAACTTGAAGTGATGATGCTCCATGTTCGCCAGGCTATGGCACATGTTCTCTTCGCCGCTGGCAATCTTCTTCTGCCACACCGTTTCGCCCCCGCGCTCAATCCTCACCTCACCGCGCACGTTCGCGAAGTCCGGCCCAATCACCAGTTCCGGCCCCACGCTGCACATCCGCAGCTTCGACCCCGCCAGGTTCAGATAATTCCGCTTCTCAAACTTGTGGTCGGAAAACTCATTCCCCTGCACCATCCCGATGCGGTTCGGATGGCCCTCCGCATCGATCGCATAGACACCGGCAATCTCCGCCTCCTCGCCCCCATCCTCCGCATATCCCGGAATCTCCAGCGCCTCAAACGGCCCGCGCAGCACGCATCCGTCGCCTTTGTAGAACCACTCCGGCGCAATCCCAATCGCATCTTCCGCCGGATGTCCCCCCGCCACGCCCCACTCAAACATCCGCATCGAGTCCGTCACCGCCTCATCCACCTTCGCCGGCCCGCCCGCCTTCCCCGCAGCCAGATGCATCGCCTGCCGCTCCCGCGCGCTGCCCAGATGCGTCAGCCCGGTCCCGCTCACCAGCATCCGCGAGGGCTGCCCCGGCACATCGATCGGCGCCAGCAGCCGCCACTCCGACCTTCCCCCATAGATCGCGTCGTAGTCCAGCAGCTCCCCGCTCGCCAGCGCCGACGCCTGTTCGCTCATCTTCGAGCCGAACTGCGCATAGCGCTGTACCAGCTCATACACGCTGAACACTTCCTCCAGGCAACGCAGATGCGGCTCCTCCACCATGGCCACGCGCCGCTCCGCTCCGTTGCCGATCTGCACCAGATGAATCATCAGTCTCTCTTTCCTACTCGACGATCTTGAACCGTTTCAGCGACTCCTCGTTCACCGTCAACCCCAGCCCAGGCTTCGTCTCGTCCAGGTCGATATACCCATCCACCGGCTCCGGCTCCCCGTCGAAGATGTACCAGAACAGCTCGTTCCCCACTTCCACATCCACCTTCGGGAAGAACTCCGCGATCGGCGAATTCAAACTCGCCATCACCACGTGGAAGTTGTGCATCTGTCCCGCGTGCGGCACCACCGGCACCTGGAACGCCTCTGCCATCGCAGTAATCTTCCGCGCCTGGCTGATCCCGCCCACGCGGTTGGTGTCGAACTGGATGTAGTCCAGCGCGTTCGCCTCCAGCAGGTCGCGAAACCCAAAGCTTGTGAACTCATGCTCGCCGCCCGCAATCGGCACGCGCCCATAGCTCTTCAGCTCCTTGTACCCCCGCGTATCGTCCGGAATCACCGGCTCCTCCAGCCACCGCAGTTGGAACGGCTCGATCAGAGGCAGCATTCGCTTCGCATAGTCCAGCGTCCATCCCATGTACGCGTCCGCCATCAGGTCGAGGTCGTACCCAATCACCTCGCGCACGTTGCGGATCAGTTCCACATTCTTCTGCATCCCCGCCGCGCCATCGATCGGCCCCCAGCCAAAGCGCAGCTTCATCGCCTTGTAGCCTTCGTCCTTGTACTTCTGCGCCTCCACCCGCAGCTCCGGAACCGGCATCGCATACAGCCGGCTCGCGTACACCGGAATCCGTTCCTTCGTCCGCCCGCCCAGCAGCCGGTACACCGGCTGCTTCGCGTCTTTGCCCAGCAAGTCCCACAGCGCAATGTCCACCGCGCTGATCGCCGCCAACGCCACTCCCTTGCGCCCGAACGCCATCGTCCGCCGGTACATCTGCTGCCACAGATACTCCGTGTCCCATGGGTCGGCCCCAATCAGTAACGGCTTCAGATACGTATCGATCAGCGTCTTCGTCACCAGCGGCGACAGCGCCGCATTCCCCAGCCCCACCAGCCCCGTGTCGGTGAAGATCTCCACCAGCACCCAGCCATGAAACGCGAAATTTCCCATCGATGCATTGCCGAACGTCACCAGGTCCATCGGGTTGGTGCAAAAATGCGGGGGCAGCGGGACCGTCTCGCCCTCCCATTGAACGACGCGCGTGCGCACTTCCGTAATCTTCATGCTCTGCTCTCTATCTCCCTCAGGTCATCCGCGCGAAGCGGTTGGATTTTTCCGGCAAATAAAAGAATAGTCGTATAGCCGATCAGATGGAACGTCCCCACCAGCACAAACAGCGTCCCATAGCCGAATCCATGGTCCAGCAGCCGCCCGGCCACCAGGCCGAAAATGACCCCGCCAATCGCACCGCCAAAGCCCACCAGGCCCGAAACCGTGCCCACCGCCGACAGCGGAAAGATGTCCGCCGGCACCGTCATAATCAGCCCCGACCACGATTGCTGGCAGAAGAATGCGATGCTGAACAGAACGATCGCCGCCTGCACCGGCACCAGCGGCACCAGCATCACCACCGGCATAAACGCCGCACTCAGCCCCAGCGCGATCTTTCTCGCCGCATCCAGCGACCGCCCCCGCCGCAGCAGCCGGCTGGAGAACCACCCGCCCACAAAGCTCCCCACCCCCGAAGCCGCATACGGGATCCACCCGTAGTAGCCCACATGCTTCACATCGAAGCCGCGCACGTCGTAAAGATACTTCGGCAGCCAGAGCAGCAGAAAGTACCACGCCGAGTCGCTCATGAACTTCGCGAACACCACCGCCCGCACGCTGTTCATGCCGATCAGTTCGGCAAACGTAAGCTCCCTCGCCAGCGCGCGCGCGTCCAGCGTATTCAACGACACCGTCGTCTCGCTGTTCCGGTAAGACGACGCCCACCACAGCACCCACACCATCCCCACCCCGCCCGCAACGAAAAACACCGCCCGCCAACCCAGCGTCAGCACAATCCGCGACACCACCGGCGCCGCCAGCACACTCCCCACCGCCGTCCCCGCGTTGATAATCCCCATCGCGGTCGATCGTTCCTCCGGCTCGATCCACTCTGCCACCACTCGCACCGCCGCCGGAAATGCGCCGCCCTCACCCATTCCCAGCAGCAGCAGCGCCACCAGCAGCCACGTAAACCCCGTCGCGAACCCTTGCAGCGCACACGCTAGCGACCACCACACCATAATCAGCGTGAACCCCAGCCGCGTCCCCAGCCGGTCCAGCAGACGCCCCCCGCCGATATACATCGCCGCATACGCCAGCAGAAACGCCGACGTCAGGTACGAAAACTGCTGGTTCGAAATCGGGATCGTACGCTCGATCGCATGAATCGCCACCGGCAGCGTCTGCCGGTCGAAGTAGCTGATCGCAATCGCCGCCGTCACCATCAGGACGAAGTACCAGCGCAGCTCCATCCCGCCGCGCCACCCGCCCGCTCTGTTCCCCACCTGGATTTTCATCGGCGGCCGCAGACCCTCTTAAGCTGCGTCTCCAATAGACCATCCGCCCGTCCCCGAATGCAAATCCCCAACCTCGGGTGCCTCATTGCGCACGCCCCAACCCCACCAAATCGCTCTTCCGCCAGCCTTTTCCCGCGTCGCCTTCTATAATGGGCCATGGCATTCACTCCCGCGGCTTCCGGACCCTCCGGAAAAGCCGCACCTTCGACCCTCGAAGGCATGAGTTCCGAGCCAATTACAACGGACACAGGCATCGAGCTGGAGTCGGTTCCACCGCCTGCTGCGCCGCTCGATCTGCTGCGCCCCGGAGTCCCCATGGGCAGCGCCGCCCGCTCCGCTCCGGAAACCCCGCCCAAAACCCCGCCCGCAACTCCCACTGCTCCAATAGATCCAGTCGCCCCACCCCCCGAAGAAAGTTCCGCCGAACACCTCACCGGCTCCAGCCCTTCCTTCGTCTCGGAGATCGACGCCAAGTTCGCCCACCTGCTTAAGGAAGTCCACAAGAACCGCCCCGGCGACGACCTTGAGATCATCCGCCAGGCCTGGCAGTTCTGCCTCCAGCAGCACGAAGGCCAGAAGCGCGCCTCGGGCGAGCCCTACGCCATCCATCCGCTCGAAGTCGGCCTCGTCCTCGCCGAGCTCAAGATGGACTCCACCGCCATCGCCGCCGGCCTCCTCCACGACGCCGTCGAAGACACCGACGTCACCTCCGAAGAGATCGAGACGCGCTTCGGCGAGCAGGTCGCCCACATCGTCGAAGGCGTCACCAAGCTCGATAAGATCAAGTTCGCCAACCGCGAAGATCACCAGGCCGAGAACATTCGCAAGATGCTCCTCGCCATGGTCACCGACGTCCGCGTCGTCATCATCAAGCTCGCCGACCGCCTCCACAACATGCGCACGCTCGAGCACCTCAAGGCCGACAAGCGCCAGAAGATCGCCCGCGAGACCCTCGAGATCTTCGCCCCCCTCGCCCACCGCCTCGGCATGGGCAAGCTCCGCGGCGAACTCGAAGACCTCGCCTTCCGCTATACCGACCCCTTCGCCTACGAGCAGCTCTCCAACGAGGTCGACGCCCTCCGCGGCGAAGGCGAAGTCTTCCTCGAAGGCATCGTGCACCAGCTCGAAGCCAAGCTCCGCGAGCACAAAATCGCCGGACGCGTCGAGTGGCGCATCAAGCGCCTCTACTCCATCCAGCAGAAAATCAGCGACCAGAAGCTTCCCCTCGACCAGGTCTACGACCTCCTCGCCATCCGCGTCATCTGTCAGACCGTGCAGGACTGTTACGCCGTCCTCGGCCTGCTCCACTCCATCTGGCGTCCCGTCCCCGGCCGCATCAAGGACTTCATCGCCATGCCCCGCCCCAACCTCTATCAGTCGCTGCACACCACCCTCATCGCCCCCGGCGGCCACCAGTTCGAAGTCCAGATCCGCACCGAAGAGATGCACCGCGTCGCCGAGGAAGGCATCGCTGCCCACTGGAAATACAAGGCCGGCGACAACGTCACCGCCAAGGACGAAGCCCGCCTCGCCTGGGTCCGCCAGCTCATGGAGTGGCAGCGCGAGATGTCCGACCCCAACGAGTTCATGTCGACCCTCAAAATCGACCTGTACCCCGAGGAGGTCTACACCTTCACTCCCAAGGGCAAAGTCGTCGTCCTGCCCAAGGACTCCAGCCCCGTCGACTTCGCCTACGCCATCCACACTGAAGTAGGCAACGCCACCATCGGCGCCAAGGTCAACGGCCGCATCGTCCCTCTCCGCACCAAGCTCCGCAACGGCGACATCGTCGAAATCTCTACCCAGTCCGGCCACGCCCCCTCCCGCGACTGGCTCAGCTTCACCAAATCCTCTCGCGCCCGCAACAAAATCAAGCACTGGATCAACGAACACCAGCGCGAGCGCGCCATCGAGATCGGCCAGAAGCTCCTCGACCGCGAAGCCCGCAAGTACAAAATGGGCCTCTCCAAGTACCACGAAGCCGACTACGACAAGGTCGCCGCCGAGTACGGCCTCACCTCCCATGCCGAACTTCTCGCCGGCATCGGCTTCGGCAAATTCTCCTCCCGCCAGGTCCTCAACAAGCTCGAGCCCGGCTCCACCATCGCCGCCGAGCCCGCCGCCCCCGGCGTCATCGGCAACACCATCGACCACATGTCCGACGCCGTCAAGCGCGTCTTCTTCGGCAAGGGCTCGGACTCCCTCCAGGTCGAAGGCCAGGACGACCTCCTCGTCTATCGCGCCCGCTGTTGCAACCCCATCCGTGGCGAAGAGATCATCGGCTACGTCACCCGCGGCAAAGGCGTCGCCGTCCACGCCCGCAGTTGTCCCAACGTCCAGAACCTCCTCTACGAGTCCGACCGCCGCATCCAGGTTGAGTGGGCGCCCATCCCAACCGACTCATCCGCCGGCGCCCCCAAGCCCCAGACCTACCCCGTCAAGCTCACCATCCTCTGCGACGACCGCGCCGGCCTGCTCAAGGAGTTCACCGCCATCATCTCCGACGACGGCACCAACATCCGCTCCTCCGCCTCCAACGCCACCGCCGACGGTGGCGCCGTCATCGACTTCGTCGTCGAAACCGTCGACGTCCGCCACCTCACCCGCCTCGTCGACAAACTCCGCCGCGTCCAGGGCGTCCGCGACATCCAGCGCGTCCAGAAAATCTAAGCCCAAGCCGTCGATCTCCTCCAAGAGTCCTCATGTCCAATTCAATCGACGCGGCCTTGAGCGCGAAGCGCAAGAGAGGCTTCTGGATCGCGGGTTGCACTGCTGCCTTCTTGTCCTGCGTCAGTTATGTCAACCTCCCGCTGGTTCGGTTCTTCAATGTGCATTTGTTTCATTCAGCGGCCCAGGATGCTCCCGGTTGGTGGCTGTACGTGGCATTGCGCCTCCCGTTTGTAGCGCTCTTCATCTGGACGGTAGTGCATTTCCCGGTCAACTCGGTCCCGGCCGGCCGCGAAAACAAGCCCTCCCTAAAGGCCCCCTCCTTCGACCCGCTGATGGGGCTGCGCGCCCTGGCTTGCATGGTGGTCCTCATGGGTCACTTTTTCCTGGTATCTTTTCCGTTCACCGGCGACGTGAACCGCTTCGTGCGCATTCTGCTCGTGGCGCCGCCCTGGTGCGGCGTCTCGATCTTCTTCACCTTATCGGGCTATCTGATGGGAAAAGGCTTTGCCCGAGGCCGCTATACCCTCGATGAATCGGGAATGAGGTCTTTTCTCCGCAACCGTCTGCTGCGGATTGGCCCCATCTACTTCTGCGCTCTCCTGCTCATAAGTCTGTACCGTTACACCGCCATCCTCCAGTGGAAACACCTGTGGATGCTCATCGAGATGTTCATCTTCGACTATCGTGGCGACCTTCCCATCAACCCCATCGGGGCGCTTTGGTCGGTAAGTACCGAAGTCCAGTTCTACGTTCTGGTGCCGCTCCTGATGATGCTTTTGCTGCGCACCCATCGCAAGGCGGGAAAAGCATTCGTCCTCGTCCCATTGATACTGGTTCTCGCCGGCACCGTAAGCCGAACCTTGATTGGTATCCACTTCGGGACGGACGCCTACGCCTATCTCTACTCGCCTCTCATTCCCAACCTCGACCTGTTCCTGGCGGGCATGTCCATCAACCTGATGCCTGCGGTCAAACTCCCCGCCTCTCTGCATAAGCTGCTTGGACCCATCCTCTTTGCCGCGGCCGTCATCTTCTACATCGGGATCGGCGCTGCCTATTTTGAACAAAAGTCCCGTCTCCTTCTGTTCTGGATAGAAGAGCCCCTCTTTTGTGCCGCCTTCGCGATGGCCTTCATTTATGTGGCTGAGTTGCGCGGCAGCATAGCCATAAAGCCCGGCTGGATGGGAAAATTTCTGCTTGCCGTGCAAACCGTCGGCACGCTCACCTACTGCCTCTACGTCTTTCATCCTGAGGTCTTCATCGTCAACCAGGCGCTCGTTCCCACAGTCCATCCCTTGGCCGTAAGCCTGGCCCACTTCCCGCTGGTCATGCTCGAACTCTTCGCCGTCGCCTCGTTCTTCTACTTCGCGGTGGAAAAACCGTTCGACCTCAAAAAGCGCGTCTCCGGAACCGTCCTTGAGGACGCCCCATAAGAATGCATGTGCCCTCCCGGTCCCTGCTTCCTGTCCGCCTCAATCCCTGTTAAGCCTCGGCCCCCCCTCGGCCCCTTAAAAACATTCCCAAGGCCCACATTCTCGCGTGACCGTGATTTTCCAACCCTCATAACCGTTGTAAAGCGCTGAAAGCGCGACCTATACCAGCCTAGGCCGTAGGCCTGGGTTGCTAGCCCAGGAATGCACCGGAGCGCTGAAAGCGCGACATATACCAGCCTAGGCCGAAGGCCTGGGTTGGTAGCCCAGGAATGCACCGGAGCGCTGCAGGCGCGACATAAAAATCTCCCAAGGCGCCACACCTTAGAGTTGTCCACATGGGCCTTCCCTCCTGGAGCCGCGCCAGACGCGGCACTGCGGTTGTCAAGTGCCCCAGCCCTGCAAAATACCCCATAACTCCAACAAAACAAAGCAAAAACCCACCGAAAAATAGATGGCAGATGAGTTATGGTCAATCTGCTATCCTTAAGATGTAAGTAAAGATAAGGGAACCCCGGCCACCCGCCGGGGTTTTTCAATTTCCGCCACCAAAAGTGTCGTCATTCTGGACTCGGCTTCATCGGCGCCAGGAGCGCTCGGGGAATACCGCATCGCACCACCTTTCCCAAGGACCACTGCCACAGCCGTTCATCCCTCATACTCTTCGGATCGTCATTCTGAGCGAAGCTCAGAATCTCGGTAGTTGTCGTTTGGGGCCTCCACTCCTTGATCCGCGCCAGACGCGGCACTGTAGTTGTGAAAGCCATCTAACTGCCCTGTTTTCTTATTTTTACAATATCCCATTTGTTTTCTTATTTTTACCGGCAGCAATTCCGCTAAGTCGCTGTAAACGCACCGCTTTCGCCATACCACCCCCCACCCCCCCCCAGGGGGGTACAGGAGCATTTCCATGCAATACGATCTCTGCCGCCACATCAAGTCCAACGGCCTCCAATGCCGCGCCGTCGCCCTCACCGACTCGCCCTTTTGCTACTTCCACAAGCGCCTCAACAACGGCCACTCCCTCTATCGCTCCACCATGGTCGGCAAGAAGAGCCTCATGGAGCGCGGCCACATCATCGCCCTCCCGCCCCTCGAAGACCGCGTCTCCGTCCAGCTCGCCCTCTCCGAGGTCATCAACGCGCTCGCCTGCAACTTTATCGATGTCCAGCGCGCCAACGCCCTCCTCTTCGGCCTCCGTATCGCCGCCTTCAACGCCCGCGGCCTCGAAGCCATCGACCAGCCCGCCGAGGTCGTCCGCGACAGTTCCCCCGCCCCCGGCATGCTCGACTCGGTCGCCGTCGACCTCGCCCCTCCCGGCCTCACCTGCGAAATCGACGACGCCAACGACCCCGCCATCCACCTCAACTCCGGCCTCGCCCCAGGCACCTACGACCAGCGAACCATCTCCGCCACCCCCGCCGGTTGCCTCATGCCTGACGGTCCCGCCGTCGCCAGTGAGGGTATCGGCAAAGACGACCTTCCGCCGCAACCCTTCTCCCTCCCGGAGCGAATCCCGCTCCCTGAACCCGCCACCCTCCCCACCCTCCACGCCGGGTGCCCCACTCATGACGGTCCCACCGTCTTGGGTGGGCTTCCGCCCCTCTCATCCGGCGCTGCCGCTCCGCCGGCGGGATCGCCGCTTGCGCATGTTAACGTATCTATACATGTATTTGATTGAGGCTTGCCCGTGCTGCTTGTCCAGGAATACCAGCGAGAGGTGGTCGATTGTTGCGCCGTTCCTGGCGCACTTCGCCGTCGGCCTGCCGCCCTTCCTCTGCAAGCTGCTGGAGTGCTCCGACTGCTCCTTCCGCTTCTTCAATGTGCGCCTCACCCCCGATGAGGTCGATCGCCTCTACTCCGAGTATCGGGGCGAACGTTATTTCGCTGAACGTCACCGCTGGGAGTTCTGGTACTCGGGCAAGGTCAACTCCGGAATCGGCGGGGACCCGAAGGAAATCGCCGCCCGCATGGCTGCCCTCGAGCAGCTTGCCCTTCCCCACGTAGACCCGGAAAAAGTGGGGACCGTTCTCGACTACGGGGGCGACCGCGGACAATTCATTCCCCATTCGCTCGGCGCCGATAAGTATGTCTTCGAGGTGTCGGATGCGGTGCCCGTCGCAGGCGTCACCCGCATCGCTTCCCATCGGGAATTGCAGGGCAGGCAGTTCGACTTCGTCATGGTCCTTTGTGTGCTCGAACATTGCTCCGACCCGGCCAATGTGCTGGAGCAACTGAGCTCCTGCCTCCATCCCGGATCGTTCCTTTGCGTCACCGTGCCCCACGAGCGCTATGGCGTCGGCTTTGCCGGGAAAGGCAGGCTCTATCGCGGCTACCTCGAAGCGTTGCTGCACCTTCCGCCCGCCCTGGTCGCCGTAGACTTCTACTCGACGGCGGTCCGCGTCCGTCTCGGCCGCATTCCTCCGCTTGGACTCATCAAATGCCATGAACACTTGAATTTTTTCAATCGGAAATCCATGACTGCCCTCCTCAAACGCACTGGATTCGAAATCGTCGATGCCAGGATTGACTCGGTCGCCAGCTACCCCGCTCGCAGCGAAACTCTCCTGGTCATGGCCCGCCTCAGCTAGAACATCGGCCGGAATTGTTGACGCGCTTTCCCACCCTACCGGAAAACATCCCGGATCACGAACAGAGGCCGCTGCTTCACCTCCGTGTAGATTCGCCCCACATACTCGCCCATAATCCCCAGACACATCATCTGCATCCCGCTCAGGAACAGCACTCCGATAAACAGCGTCGCCCACCCCGCGACCCACTCATGCGTCAGCGTCCGCACCGCCAGCGCCCACAGAATGCCCACTACGGACAGCACCGCGGTCAGTCCGCCTGCCAGCGTCATCAGCCGCAGCGGCACCACCGAGAACGAGATGATCCCATCCGCTGCCAGCGCCAGCATCTTCTTGAATGGGTACTTCGTCACTCCGGCAAATCGGGCCGACCGCTTGTACGGGAACGGCGTCTGTACAAATCCCACCCAGCTGCAGATTCCCCGCAGCAGCCGGTGCCGCTCCGGCATGCTCAACATCACATCCACCACCCGCCGGTCGATCAGCCGGAAGTCGCCCGTGTCCGTCGGGATCGCCACGTCGGAAAGCCGGTTGATCACCCGGTAAAACAGCCTTGCCGACAGCCGTTTGAAGTGTGACTCTCCCTCCCGGCTCTCCCGTACGCCGTACACCACCTCGCTGCCTGCGTGCCACAGCTCCACCATCTCCGGAATCAACTCAGGCGGGTCTTGCAAATCGGCGTCGATAATCACCACCGCCCGCCCGCGCGCCAGCGAAAGCCCCGCGCTGACCGCCGGCTGGTGCCCAAAATTCCGCGAAAGCGACACCGCGACCACCTTCCCGCCGCTCTCCTGCTGCATCGCTCGCAGTTGCAGCCACGTGTTGTCCCGCGATCCATCGTCGACATACAAGCATTCATACGCCACTCCCATGCCGTCCAGCACCCTGCTCAGTCTGCCGTGGCACTCCGCCAGCACCTCCTCCTCGTCGTAGCACGGAATAATTACGCTCAGTTCCACGTCCGTCGTCATTTGGTCACCCCGAGCGGCTCATCGCCGAAATACGCACTGGGCATCGGCGATCGTGCCGCAACCGCCAGCAGCGCCAGCAACAGCAACAACTTTCCGGTTCCCGCATAAAACATCAGAAGCGTCAGCGGAGAGAATAGCAACGCATAGATCGCCGCAAACGCAATCATGGCCGCGTAATCGAGTCGCGCCTTGCCCTCCGCCGCCTCGCGCGCCAGAAACACCACCAGCGCCCCAAACGGCACATACAGGTGCAGCAGCGTATAGTCGCCCGCAACCGGCGGAAAAAGGGTAACCGCCACTCCCAGCCCGGTCATCTGGTTCAGCATGGGCATCCTCGAGAACACGGCGAGCAGCAGCCCCAATCCCACGACCACAATAACCGAGTAGACACGCACCAGGGTATGCACTGCATGCCAGCCTCCTGGCTCCTGCATCAGCCGCTGCACATCGCCGATCGCCTGGCGCGGGTGTATGCCCCCCATCTCCGCCGTCACCGCAACCGCCTTCATCCCGTCCAGCAGCGAGTGGCTAAATCGCGCCTCTCCCACCGGTTTCAGGTTCTCGACATACAGGTCGACGTAGCGGGATACACCCGGCTGCAGGTCGTGGTAGGCCTTCCACGGCGTCGGCCCCATTACTGTCAGAGCCACCAGGATCGCCACAGCGGAGGTCGCCGCACCCAGCGCCGCTTCCTTGAATTTGCGCCGCCCCAGCAACAACAGCAGGAACAGGATCGAAAATGGCTTCACCGAGGCCGCCAGCCCGATAAGCACCGCCGCGGCCCGGTATCTCCCGCGCAGCAAGAAGCACAACCCCGCCGCAGCCAGGGCCCAAACGACGCCCTCGGTATTGGCGCGGTCGGCCGTGAACCACAGCGGATAGCCGAGCAGAGCCGTAATTGCAATGGCCGCAGCTGCATTCTGCCGCACCGGCGTCGATCGAATGGAGCGCCACGCCACATATCCAAACGCCGCAATGCATATCGCCAGGAAGCAAAGATAGGTCCGCGCCGCGTGCCCGGGAAACGTGTACAGCAGCGCCTTGAAAACGAAGGCGGCAGGCGCCGGGTAGTTGTACGTCGGCGGACCGAAACCCAGCTTCGCGGCCCCTCCGCGCAGATGCGCCATCTTCTCAACGTAGTCTGTCAGATCGCTGAATCGGTATTCTCTCCAGAACAGCGGGCGGAGATCGAAGGCGGGATAGCGCAGGTAAACGACCCAACTCGCCAATGTGACCGCGATAACCAGCACCCCGTAGAGGAATAGCGCCCGATTCACTTGCGCTGCGGGGCCGGCCGCCGCTTCTTCCTTGCGCACATCTTCCTCCGTGCCGCGCACGCTGGCTTTGAGTCCATCATGAGCCGGCATCTCACCACGATTCTAGGGGAAACACCGCTTCAGAAGATGGGCCTTGATGCCCTTGGCTCCACCGCGAATCCGGTTGCGCAACCCCGGCCCAGGCCTGACAATCAAGTCTTATGGCACACATTAAGACCATGATCTCCACCACTCTCGCGCCCGCGGCCATCGGCCCCTATTCCCAGGCTGTCCGTATCGGCGATACCCTCTACACCTCCGGTCAGGTCGCGCTCGACCCTGCCGCCGGAGTGCTCGTCGCCGGCGGCATTCGCGAACAGACCGCGCGCGTCTTCGAAAACCTCACCGCCGTGCTGGAAGAGGCGGGCCTGGACATGTCGCACGTCATCAAGACCACCGTCTTCCTGAAGAGCATGAACGATTTCGCCGCCATGAACGAGGTGTACGCCCGCTATCTCGCGCCGGAAGGCGAGGACGTGGTGCCGCCCGCGCGCTCCACTGTCGAGGTCGCTCGCCTGCCGAAGGATTCCCTCGTCGAGATCGAACTGATCGCCGTGTGGCCGTAGCCGACACCTCGCGAAGCCCTTCGACAGCGCCGTGCATCGAATGTCACGGAGGATCCCCGCCATGGCTGACCCCACCCCCGCCGCAACCGAAGCGCCCAAACAAAAGGTCCACAAAACCGAAGCCGAGTGGCGCGAACTACTCACTCCCGAGCAGTTCCACGTCATGCGCCAGAAGGGTACCGAGCCGGCATTCACCGGCGCGCTCGTCGATAACCACGACGACGGCATCTACCACTGCGCCGCCTGCGACGCGCCCCTCTTCACCTCGGACAAGAAGTTCGACTCAGGCTCCGGCTGGCCCAGCTTCTGGCTGCCCGTCTCCGCCAACGCCATCGAGGCCCACGAGGACTCGACGCACGGCATGCGCCGCATCGAGGTCACCTGCGCCACCTGCGGCGCTCACCTCGGCCACGTCTTCCCCGACGGCCCCCGCCCCACAGGCATGCGCTACTGCATCAACAGCGCCTCCCTCGCCTTCGAAAAGAAGAAGTGATTCGGTCCGCTCACCCGCACTTGCGCCGGGTGCCCCACATCGATTTTTCAGGTGTGGGATGCCAACACAAAAAGCCCCAATCGCCGAAGCGGTTGGGGTCTCTTCCTGGTCCTGGCTAAAGCTAAAAGCTAGCCCTTTACCACTTTGCCCGTCTTGATACAACTCGTGCACACGCGGATGCGCTTGCTCGTCCCATCCACCTTCGCGCTTACCGGGCGCAGGTTCACGTTCCAGCGCCGCCGGGTGGTGTTGTTGGCGTGGGAGATGTTATTTCCGAATTGCGGCCCTTTGCCGCACAGTTCACACTTGGCTGCCATGGTATTGCTCCAATCCTCTTTGATCGCTTGGGCTTAGGGTAGGCCGGTTGAACTTCAGGCCGCAATCAATGCCACGGAAACGAGGTTCGCTCTCACCAACCGGCGTTCCTCACCGCTGCCGTCGAAACGGCACTCCAGCACTCCTACAAGCATACCACGCCGTACCGCCCAAACGGATTGCCTGCGATTGCCCACGCCTTACTTCTGCAGGACCGAAATCGCAGGCGTCGTATCTCCCGGGTTGGCATCGATCGTCACGCCCCTTGTACCGGAAATGACGACGACCGTGATGTTATTTCCCTGTGAATCCGTCCCCGCGGCTATGCCGCTGCCGTTCGGCGTGCCGATGGTCAACGTCTCCGTGCCCGATTCAAGCAGGCCATTCGAGCCGCTTTGATATCCCGTCTGAGAGTAAGTCGTTGTCGGGCAGGAACTCGCCGACGTATAACCAACCCCGACCGTCATCGGCACCGGCGGAGCCACCGGGCCCCCAGTCAAGCTGCACGTACTGGTACTGAACGCCGTCGCCGTCTGCGCCTCGGTGCGGATCAGGCCTGGACTGTCGCCAGCGGTTTGCACCTGGTTGCTGAGAAACGCCAACCTGCTGCTGGCAACATAGCCGACTGGGGCCTGGTCGCCCGCACCCGTAAACAGCAGGCGCCCATTGCTCGCAATCGTGTAGCACATCGTCCCCTGCGCCTGCACGCGATAGTTCCCCCCGTCGTTTCCGTAGTCGGTTATATTGAACGACGGGCTCCCGCCGGAGCAGTGGGTGTTGTCTGGATTTGTCACCGAAATCGTAAGCGCCTCGGCATTCGTTCCAGTCGGATAGGTCGAGATTCCGTCTCCATTCCTCGGCATCAGGTCATACGGAATCAGCGTCACCCCGCCGGCGAACGTGCTGTTGCCGATGGTCCCCTGTTGCAGCGCAACATCCCCTCCCAGCATCGAGTACGTCGCGTGGCTGTCCGACGACATCATCACAATCTCCGTCGGGCTCACCACGTAGTACAGGTAGTCCGAAGGTGGATCCGGATACAGGCTGCCGGTTGGCGTCAGCGTAATTATGCCCCGGCCCGAGCCGTCCGCCGCCCCATAGCTCCCGGACAGCGCTATCGCGCTATAGTTGTAGGCCGTGCAACTCGAGGAACCCTGCGGGCACGTCGCCGAAGCGTCCTCTTCGCCGGTGGTCACCCCGCCTGAGCCATTCGTCGTAAACACCCCAGCCTGGCTCAGCGGCCCATAGGGCGACGGTGTCCCCGCTAAGCAACTGCCGGCATTGATGGTGCCGCCCGCCGTGGTGCACGGCGTCTCCCCGTCGAACCCAAACACCCAGTTCCCGGTTCCCAGCGCCGTCGCCGTCTGCAGCTTGGCGAAGCCCGCTCCAATATCGTTCGTTCCCGTTCCGCTGATCGTTACAGCAGTATCGTCGTAGCGAATAAGCTGCACGTTCTGATACACCGTGCTCAGGCTTCCCGCCGAAAAGGCAAAATTGATTGCATTCTGTCCCGCCACGTGCGGCAGCAGGGTAATCAAGCCGGTATTGCTCGAACCTACCGTGTAGTACCCAGTAAAGGCCACCGCGTTGGTTGTACCGCCTCCATTGAGCCCGTTCTTGTTGTTGAAGTCCAGCTCGCCCGTCAAGCTGCCGTTTCCATCCGCGGTCATCGAACCGAGGATGAAGCTCATTGGGGCCACTCCCGCGCTCGTCGCGTTGTTCTTGATGTCCTTGACGAAAAACGTATACGTCCCACTCAAATAATTGTCGTTGGCGCCCTTCGACGCCGGCAAGGCCATCTGGTCGGCCGAGTTCAGCGTCAGCGTCGTCGAAGCCGTATTGCTGAGGTTCGCCGAATCCGCCACCGTCACGTTGATCGTCAGCGGCCCCGATTGGCCCGGGGTCGCCCCGCTGATCAAGCCCCCCGCGCTCAACGCCAGCCCCGCATTCGCCAGCACCGTCGTGCTGGTCGTCGACCACGTATAGCTCCCCGATCCGCCTGCCGCCTGCAACTGCGCGCTGTAGGGATAGCTGTAAACGCCGGTCGTCTTCGCATAATTGGGCAGCGTGTTGGTCAGGATCGACACCGGCGTCGGCGTCCCTGGAGTCACCGCCAACTGCCCGCTCTGCAACGCGTTCATCAGCGGCGTCACCACCGGCGCGGCCGCCCCCACAAACTCCGTAATCGCACCGTAATAGCTCGTCCCCGCTATCGCTGTCGGCGTCTGGCTCGACACCCACACATTCCCAGCCTTGTCGATCGCCAGCCACGACGTCCCATTGATCCCGCTGCTCATATATCCTGTCGCCGGACTGATCGCCGTCGCAGTAGTGCCGTTCGCATTGGTGAAGAACTCGCTGATCGTGCTATTCCCGCCATTCGCCGTCCAGATGCGATTCGCGCCGTCCACCGCAACCACCGTCGGGTCGTTCAACCCGCCGCCCGAATACCCCCCGGCGGGAGATTGCACCGTTCCGCTGCTGTTGTACACGGTCAGCTTCGCATCTGCCTTGCTTCCCACCCAGATGTTTCCGTTGCGGTCGATCGCAATGTCTTCCGGGTCGTCCAGCGCATTGCCCGTCTGTTTTGCCAGCGAGACGCCATGCGGGCTCAACGTCTCCACCGCATCCGATCCGCCGCTTTGGCTGCCATAATCCGCCACCCACGCATTGCCCGACAAATCCAGAGCCACAAACTCCGGGTTCACCACCGACGACGGCGTATAGATTGCAAAGCTGCCGTTGTTGTTGAGGCCGTTCCCAACGCTAAACAACTCTGTCAACGACGGGGTCCCGTTGTTCACCACCCACAGGTTCCCGCTGCCATCGAACGCCAGCCAGTATGGCTGATTGATCCCGCACGGGCTGTTGTTGTTGCAGCCGTTCGTATTGTTGAAGGTGTTACCGCACGTGCCTCCACTTGGACACAAACCCACGACCGTGCTGTTCCCCGCGTTTGAAACCCATGCGTTCCCCTGCGCATCGATGGCCAACCCCGTGGGCATGCTGATACCGCCGGTCTCCGGATTGAAAGCCGCCGGCACGCCTTGGTTGTTCAGCATCTCCACGTTGCCCGCGGTTCCTTCCATCAAGTTGGCGATCCACACGTTATCGCTGGCGTCCACCGCCAGGGCAACCCGCGGATTCGTATTCTTGTCCGCCCCATTCGCCGCGTACTGGATCGCAATTGTCCAGTCGTTGGGCGCGCTCGTCAGCGTGGACTGGAACGGCGCCCCGGTGCCTCCAGCCAGCCCGAACAGCGCGCTCACATTGTTGCCCGGATACGCAGCGATCTGCTGCGCCGCCATCAGCGTGTTCGTCGGCGTGCTGAAACTCGTCCCCAGCGTGCTGCCCGACGCGTTGAACGCGTCGCTGAACAGCGTGCTGCAATTGTTTCCCGTGCCCGAAAACGATCCATTGACGCAATACGCCAGAATGTCCGCCAGCGTGTTGATCTCCGCCTGCGGAATGCTGCCGTTGCCCTTGCCGTTCGGAATCAGCGCATTTGTGGTTCCAGAGCCTATATAGGCCAGATTGCCCGCCGTCGTAAACGCATCCTGAATCCCCGTCGAGCTGCTCGCCAGATAGCCGATCTGTGCCGGATTGGCCGGATTCATAAACTGCCCCAGCGCATAGGCCGCCGCCACCGTCGTGACCTCATCGATATTCGCAAAGGTCGAGGTGTTGATGTTGAGGCACGGCCCCAGCGCCGCTATCAGCAGAATCGCGCCGTTCGTCCCCGAGCCCGCGTCGCCGCCGCTCGAAGTGATATACACCGGTGTCGAAAGGTCCGAGCCGCTGACGTTCGTGCAGTTCGTCGTCCAGCTCGCGATCGGAAAGCTGAAGGTGCCATCGACTGCGCTCGTCGAGGTGCTGTACAGCAGCGTCGGCGTCGAGCCATACCCCGTGGTCCCAACCTCCCACAACTGGATACTCGCGTTCTTGATCGCCTGCTGCCCGCCATGCACCACCCCCCGCGGACTCTGCACGGCAAGACTGCCCGATGTGCCTGTTGCTATGTTGGAAACCGTTCCCGTGCTGCAACCAGAGAGAAGAACAACCAGAATCAAACCAAGAGGCCCACACAACTTGCGCATGACTGCTCCAAACCATCTAACTCGACAGGAAAAGGCGCTAACAAATCTCTTCTAACGCGATAGACAACGTCCGCTGACCGATTTCAACTGACGCGCGAATCATACGTCCGGCCTGCTTCAAACGCAAAGCAATTTCGCAAGCCAAGGAAACCGTTCCGGCGCCACGGCAGCCATGCCCGCCGGCCTTCAATCGTCCCGCAACCCAGCATTATGGCCGATTCGCAAGCCTGGCGATCGCGATGTCCTCCGGCGCAAGCCCCGCTTGGTAGCGCTCGTACATCGCGCTGTACGCGGCCTCCAGATGCCCCGCGAAAGCTCGAATATCGAACAGCGGCGTCCTCATCCGGTTCTGCTCCAGCCGCTGCCGCAACTCCCGATACCGTTCCCCATCCCGTGCCAGCTCCACCGCCAGTTCCTCAAACTCCGCCGCCGCCGTTGTCACCAGCTCAGGCAGGCCGATAGCGCGCAGCAAACTCGCCGCCACCCGGCTGGGAAAGCTCTCTCCCATGCGCGTCAGCACTGGCAACCCCGCCCACAGCGCATCGCTGGCCGTCGTGTGCGCGTTATAGGGCAGCGTGTCCAGAAACAGGTCCGCCAGCCTCTGTCGCGCCAGGTGCTCGGCCTGTGGCGCCGGCTTCGCAAACACCAGCCGCTCACCGGCAATCCCGCGCCGAACCGCTTCCTTCCGCAGGTTCCCGGCCACCCAGCCGTTCTCCTCCAGCAGCCACAGAACGCTCCCCTCCACCCGCCGCAGCACCCGCATCCAGACGTCGAACACCTCGGGCGATATCTTGTAAGCATTGTTAAAGCAGCAGTACACAAACGCGCCGTCCGGCAACCCCTCATCGGCCCGCATGCACGCCCTCGCGGAGATCTGCCGCCGCGAATCGTTCACCTGGTAACTGTCCGGCAGATACACCAGCTTCTCCGTGTAATGCTGTCTGCCGGCCTCGGGGATCAGCGTGGCGTCCGCGATCAGGTAGTCGATATAGCCGGCCGCCATCGTGCCCGGATAGCCAAGATAGCTCACCTGGATCGGGGCCGCACGCCCCGCGAAGATGCCCGTCCGGCAATCCTGCGTGAACCCCTTCAGGTCCACGGCGATATCCACCTCCAGGTCCCGGCTCAACCGAGTCACTTCCAGGTCCGGCAGCGACCGCACATCCAGAAAGCGGTCCATCGCTCCCGACACTCGCCTGCGCATCTCGTCCGTCGCATCCACGCCAAACGAAAATCCCAGGACCTCGAACCTGCTGCGGTCGTGCCGCTCAAACAACTCCGCCATCAGGTAACTGGTTGCATGGTTGTGAAAGTCCGCTGAGTAATACCCGATCCGAATCCTGTCTCGCCTCGCCCGCCGCGCGATCGGCCCGGCCGCGGAACTCGGCGGAAATTTGTCCTCGACCTGGATCGCCGCCACCTGCCGATGGACCTCCGGCGAATCGCTCACCGACAGCACCGGGAACGGCACCGAAACCCTTTCGCCGCGCGCAATCCGCTCTTCCAACTCCCGGCACTCGCCTTCCACCCCCTCCCAGTCGCACATGAATCGCCGCATGTGCAGCCGGATGCCGCGCGCATACTCGTAATCCGGCCTTAGCTGGATCGCCTTGTCATAGCACGCCAGCGCTGCCTCATACCGCTTGCCGGCGTGTAAGACATTGCCGCGGTTGAACCACGCCTCCGCATGGCCGGGTTTCAGCTCGATGGCCTGGTTGTAGCTCTCCAACGCCGCCGGATACTGCTTCAGCGCCTGCAGCGAATTGCCCCGGTTATACCAGGCATCCGCATAATCCGGCTGCTGCAGCACGACCTTCTCAAAGCACTCCAGCGCCTCCTCATACCGCTCCACCGCGTTCAGCGCACTGCCCCGGTTGTTCAGGGCCTTCACGTTGTCAGGCTTCAGTTGCGCGGCCACCTCATAGCTCTCCAGCGCCGCCTGGTATTGCTTCATGCGATACAGAACATTGCCGCGGTTGTAGTGGGCGTCCGCCAGCGCCGGGTTCAGCGAAATGGCCCGGTCGCAACTCTCCAGCGCCGCCTCGGACCGGCCCAGTACCTCCAGGACATTCCCCCGGTTGCTGTGCGCGTCCGCATACTCCGGCTTCAGCAGAACTGCCCGGTCGTAGTCTTCCAGCGCGGCCTGGTATTGCTCCAGTGAGTGCCGCGCGCTGCCGCGGTTGTTGTACGCCTCCGCATGCAGCGGATTCAGCTCGATCGTCTTGTCGTAACTCTCCACCGCCGCCTGGAACTGCTCCAGCGCCTGCAGCGCATTGCCCCGGCCGAAGTAAGCTTCCGCATAGCCCGGCCGCAGCTCGATCGCTTTGCTGAAGCTCTCCACCGCCGCCCGGTGTTGCCTCAGTAAGCAAAGCGCGTTGCCGCGGTTGAAGTACGCCTCCACGAAGTCCGGCCGCAGGAAGATGACCTCGTCGTAGCTCTCCACCGCCGCCTGGAATTGTCCCAGCGCGCCCAGCGTGCTGCCTCGATTGGCGTAAGCGTCCACATAATCCGGCTTCAGTTGGACGGCTTTGTCGTAGCTCTCCACCGCCGCCCGCGGTTGCCCCAACGCGTTCAACGCGCCGCCTCGATTGCTGTAGGCCTCCGCATACAGCGGATTCTGCTCGATCGCCTTGTCGTAACTCTCCAGCGCCATCTGGTAGCGCTGCAGCGCATACAGCGCATTCCCGCGGCTGAAGTAGGCCTCCGCAAAATCCGGCCGCGCTGCAATTGCCCGGTCGATCAACTCCAGCGCGGGCGCCGCGTATCCAACCTGGTAGGCAAGCACCCCCAGAAGATGCAGCGTGTCCGGCTGGTTGGGAGACGCTTGCAATATCTCGCGGTAGAGCGCCTCCGCCTCGGCCAGCCGTCCCGCCGCGTGGTGGGTCCGGGCCCGCTCGAACAAGACGTCCAGGGCCACGCCGGCGGAGCTTGCCGGTGGGTTGGGGAGTGGCTGCTTCCCCTGCTGGCGAAAAGGCCGGTCGCGCCTGTTCTTCATCGTTTCCTGTTCTCCGGTCCGCGTGACGAACGCAAAAGGACCGCAAGTTCTTCGTTCCATCGGTCGGCAATCGCATCCCAGTCGAACCCCGATCTGGCCCACTCCCGCATCGGCTCGCGGTCCTTCTCGCTCGGGGGGTTCCGCAGCAGCTTCACCGCTTGCTCGATAAACTGCGCCTTCTGTGCGCAGTCTGTCATTGCAAAACTGAACTGGCCCGGCTGGATCCAGTTGTCCTTCGTCTTCTTCGAGTGCAGGAACACCCCTCCGTGTCCGGCCTTCTCTCCCAGTGCCGCAAAATCCGTCGTGACCGGGACCGCTCCCGCTGCCATCGCCTTCGTCAGCGAGATGCAGTCGATCTCCGCAAACTCCGAAGGATACGCGAATATGTTCGCCCTCCGGTACAACTTTGCAACTTCGCCGTGGCTTATCCTGCCCCGGTCCTTGACGCCCAGCGCCAGCATCCTTGCCAGCGTCTTCGCCTTCCATTCCGTCAGGTGCGCAGTCGAGGAAAAAAAGAAATCCCACACTCCCCAGCCGTAGGCCCACTCTGCCTTCGCCTCCGGAACCTGCTTCTTGATCCCCTCAAAGCAATCCAGGAACGCCTCCATACTTCGGTCCGCCGACGAGGTGTTGATGAGCAACATCGGGTCACGCTCTCCATCTCCCTCAAACAGCTTGGCGTCAATGCCGTTCGGCAGGATAACAAACTTCTCATCCGCAAGCTGCGGATACAGCGACCGGTGGAACCTGGACTTCACGAATATCTTATCGATCCGCTGCATCTGCTTCGCGGGAAACGCATCCTCGAACACAACGTCATGCAGGTCCACAATCAACACGCCGGAATTGATCTCCTGCTGGGCGTTTCCCGGATACCGCCAGATCACCGTGACATCCTGCCTGTCGAGCCGGTTCCACATCCAGTAGGGCTTCCACAAAACCCCGTCGTACTGCTTGGCCTCCATGCCGCAATTGCCGTAGACGGTCACATTCCATCCCCGCTCGTGCAGCAGCCGGGAGAGCCAGATCACTGCCTCCTCCGATCCTCCGACGCCCTTGGTCCTCGCCGTCTCGGGGTTCCACGTCTCATTGGGCGGGCTGCAATAAAACACCAAATCTCTGCCGCTCGATTCCGTCTTCACAAAGTTCGTGTTGCGCAGGCTGATTACCGCCGGATGCGAACGGATATGCGGGGCCAGTGCATCCAGTTCGGCCTCCATCTCCGCTTTGCCCTGTATCTTCGCGATCCGCATCACCTCTTTGCTGGCAGCCGCAAACACTTCGCGCTCCGTCCCAGGGTCGTAGTCCGGCCGGAAGTAGACGTACTGGTCGACCGCCCGCAGAGTGTTCTTCCGGTTCTTCTGCGCGTCCGCATAATCCGGCTTCAGCTCGATGGCCTTGTCGTAGTCCTCGAGCGCCGCCTGGTACTGCTCCAGTGCATGCAGCACGCTACCGCGATTGTTGTGCGCCTCGGCATGCTGCGGATTGAGCTCGATCGCCCGGTCGTAGCTTTCCAGCGCATCCAGATACCGCATCAGCGCGTGCAGCGCGTTGCCGCGGCCGTGGTGCGCGTGCGCATCGTCCGGTTGCAGCCGGATCGCCTGGTCATAGCTCTCCAGCGCCGCCTCGTATTGCTCCAGAGCGTACAGAATATTGCCGCGGTTGCTGTGAGCCTCCGCATAATCCGGCTTCAGCAGGATCGCTTTCTCGTAATTCTCCAGCGCCGCCTGGTACTGCTCCAGAGCGTCCAGGCTGCCTCCCCGGTTGTTGTATGCCTCCGCATACACGGGGTTCAGTGCGATCGCTTTGTTGTAGCTCCGCACCGCCGCCGGATACTGCCCCAGGGCATGCAGCGCATTGCCGCGGCTGAAGCAGGCCTCGGCGAACCGCGGGTTCAGCTCAATCGCGCGGTCGTAACTCTCTGCCGCCGCCTGGTACTGCTGCAGCGCGTACTGCGCATTGCCGCGGCTGAAGTAGGCCTCGGCAAACCCCGGCTTCCCTTGGATCGCCGTGTCGATCAACTCGATCCCCAGCCCGTATTGTCCAATCTGGCAGGCAATCACCCCCAGCAAATGCAGCGCGTCCGCATGGCCGGGACTCGCCGCCAGCACCTCGCGATAGAGCGCTTCGGCCTGGTTCAGTTGCCCGGCTGCGTGGTGTGCGCGGCCTCTCTGGAGCAAATCGTCCACCGTTGCCTCGGTCGCCGGTTTCGCGGTCCGTGGCGGCGCCGCCAGTTCCTCGTTCCATAGGTCGGCAACCGCGTTCCAATCGAACGCCTGCCTCGCCCATTCCCGCATCGGCTCGCGCTCTGGCTCGGCCGGAGGATGCAGCAGCCGTTTCACCGCCTCTCGCACGAACTGCGCCTTCAACTCCGGATCGGTCATCTCGAAATGAATCTGTCCCGCCTGGTACCAGGTGTCCTTGGTCGTCTGCGAAGGGAGGAATACCCCTCCGTGGCCGGACTTCTCTCCCAGCGCCGCGAAGTCCGTCGTGATCGGAATCGCTCCTGCCGCCATCGCCTTGGAAAGCGAAATGCAGTCGATCTCCGCGAACTCCGAGGGGTAAGCAAAGAGGTTCGCTCTCTGGTAAAGCTTCGCAACCTCGCTGTGGTTGATTCTGCCCAGGTCCTCAACTCCCAGTTCCTGGATGCGCCGAACCATCTTTGCCTTCCATTCCGCCCGCTGCGCCCTTTGCGTGTAGTTGGCATCGAACATCTCCCAGCCATAGGCCCACTGCGCCTTTGCATCGGGGACCTGCTTCTTGATCTCCTCAAAGCAATCCAGGAATGCCTCCAGGCTTCGGTCTGGAGACGAAGTATTGATCAGCAGACGCGGGACCCGTTCTTGCTTGCCATGAAACAGCGTCGTGTCGATGCCATTCGGGACGATGGCAAACTTCTCATCCGGAATCCCCGGATACAGCGAGCGGTGAAACTTGGACTTGACCAGGATCCTGTCGAACTTCTGAACTCGCTCCGCGGTCAGCTCTTCCTCGCCGATCGTGTCATGCAGGTCCAGAATCACCTTGCCCGAATTGATCTCGACATCCGCGAACACCGGATGCCGCCATATCACCGTGACGTCTTGCCGGTCGCGCTGGTTCCACATCCAGAAGGGCTTCCACATCACGCCGTCGTAGTCCGTCTCATCCTTGCCGCAGTTGCAGTAGACGGTGACGTTCCATCCCCGCTCATGCAGCAGCCTGGAGAGCCAGATCACCGCCTCCTCCGACCCCCCAATGCCCTTGTCCCTGGCCGTCCGCGGATTCCAGATCTCAACCGTCGGACCGCAATAGAACACCACGTCCCTGCCGCTGCACGATGTCTTTACCGGCGGGACCCGCGCCGCCTTCTGCAAAGCAAACTCGCGCAACGCGCTGCCGCGGTTCTGGCGCGCATCGGAATAATCGGGCTTCAGCACGAGGGCCTTCTCAAAACTGTCCAAAGCTTCCTCGCACCGCTTCAAAGCCAGCAATGCGCCGCCTCGATTGTTGTGGGCTTCCGCATAGAGCGGATTCGATCGAAGAGTCTTGTCGAAGCTCTCCACCGCCTCCTCATATCGCTGCAGCGCAAACAGAACATTGCCCCGGCTAAAGTAGGCTTCCGCAAACTCCGGCCTCGCCTCGATCGCCTCGTCAATCAGCTCCAGCGCGGGCGCAACTTCTCCCAGTTGGTGCGCGACTACCCCCAGCAGATGCAGCGCATCCGCTTGACCGGGAGAAAGCTGTAGTATCTCGCCGTACACCGCCCGCGCCTCCACGAGTCGTCCGGCTAAGTGGTGGGCCCGGCCTTCTTCGAGCAAAGCATCCAAGGTCGCCGGGGCCGCTGTCAGCACCTCATTCCACAGGTCGGCTACCGCGTTCCAATCGAATGCGCGTCTCGCCCACTCCCGCATCGGTTCGCGTTCCTCCTCGGTCGGAGGGTTGAGCAGAAGGTTGACGGCTGTCTGGACAAACTGCGCTCTCTGCGCCGGGTCGGTGATCTCGAAGTGAAACTGGTTGGGCTGTATCCAGTCGTCCTTCGTCTTGTTCGAGTGGAGGAAGACTCCGCCGTGGCCGGACTTCTCTCCCATTGCGGCGAAGTCGGTGGTGATGGGGATTGCCCCCGCCGCCATTGCCTTGGATAGGGAGATGCAATCGACCTCGGCGTACTCGGACGGATAGGCGAAGATGTTGGCCGTGTGGTAGAGTTCGGCGATCTTTCCGTGGCCGATCCTGCCCAGTTCCTCCACCCCGAGCGCGCGCATCCGCGCCTGCATCGTTGCCTTCCATTCCTGCCTCTGCGCCGGCAGGAAAGGGTCGGAGTCCCACACGTCCCAGCCATAGGCCCACTGCGCTTTTGCATTGGGAACCTGCTTCCTTATTTCGGCGAAGCAATCGAGGAATGCCTCCAGGCTTCGGCCTGCGGACGAGGTGTTGATCAGCAAAAAGGGGTCGCGAAACGCCTGGCCTGCGAACAGGTTTGCGTCGATCCCATTCGGGGCCACCACAAACTTCTCATCCGGAATGCTCGGATAGAGCGAGCGATGGAAGTGCGATTTGACAAATATCTTATGGATCTTCCGCAGCCGTTCGGGCGTGAAATCTCCCTCGGGAAAGGTGTCCTGCATCTCGACGATCACCTGGCCGGAGTTGATATCGTACTGGGTGACGTTGGGATACCGCCAAACCACCGTGGCGTCCTGCTTGTCGCGATGGTTCCACAGCCAATAGGGTCTCCAGGAGACGCCGTCGTAGTCTTGGGTCCCGGCGCCGCAATTGGCATACACAGTCACGTTCCAGCCACGCTGGTGCAGGAGTTTGGAGAGCCAGATGATGGCTTCCTCCGATCCTCCGATGCCTTTCGTCCGGGCGGTCTCGGGATTCCAGACCTCCGGCGTCGGACCGCAATAAAACACCAGATCCCTGCCGCTGGATTCTGTCTTGCCCGGAGGATGGAGAGCGGCCTGCTGCTGCGTCAAATCTTGCAGGACAATGCCGCGATTGCGGCGCGCCTCGGCATACCCGGGCTTCAGCAGCAGGGCCTTCTCAAAACCCTCCAGCGCTTCCTCGTATCGCTTCAGGGCATGCAATGCGCCCGCGCGATTGTTGTGCGCTTCCGCATGGAGCGGATTCAGTTGCAGAACCCGGTCGAAACTTTCCACCGCCTCCGCATACCGCCCGAGAGCATAAAGGACATCGCCGCGGCTGAAATACGCCTCCCCAAACTCCGCCCTTGCCCGAATCGCCTTGTCGATCAGTTCCAACGCCGGCGCGGCTTGTCCCGTCTGGTACGCGATTACCCCCAGCAGATGCAGCCCGTCTGGATGGCCGGGAGAGACTTCCAGCAGTTCCCGGTACAGCGCCTCTGCCTCGGCCAGGCGCCCGGCTCCGTGGTGAACGCCGGCCCGTTCCAGCAAATCCACTGCTCTCGCCGCAGTCGGGTCCGTCGGTTGGTTGGGGAGCGATCGCTCTTCCTGCTCGCGAGAAGACCTGCCGCGTTCCTTCATTCGTTACTGCCCCTCAAACCGCTTCGCAAACCAGTAAAAGCGCGAAAGATGATTATAGAAATCACTCCGTCGCCGAAGCGATACCCATTGTTTCAGGTCGGAAGCAAGCGCGCACTCTGCAGGCAGGCTTTGAATAATATCGCCACGGGCGCCAACGCCCTAATCGCCGTCTCCGGTACCCATATGGACACGCGCATTGCGAACGGCCTCGATAAACCTCCGCGCCAATTCGCTGATCCACTGCGCCTGCCGCGTTGCCAGGGCCTTCCTCGGCGTCAGCTCCGATCCAATTCCAATCGACGACGCGCCCGCGTAGATGAAGTTCGTCGCGGTCAGTTGGTTCACGCCTCCGGAAGCAATCAACGGTATCTCCGGAAACGGAATCTTCAACGCCCGGATGTACTGGTCCCCACCCACTTGCGCGCATGGGAAGATCTTTACAAAGTCGCCTCCCGCATTTCGGGCCGCAATCACCTCGCTCGGCGTCAGCGCGCCGGGTATGGCCACCGCGCCATTGCTTAGCGTGCATTCGACCACGTCGACGACCAGCCCGGGACTGGTGACAAACCGCGCGCCCGCGTCAACGCAGCGCTTCGCCGTCTCCACATCCAGTACGGTCCCCGCGCCCACCACGAATTTCGGGCAGTTCTTCGTCAATTGAGCGATCACGTCGATCGCTTTCGGGATTGTCATGGTGATCTCGACTACAGGAATCCCGGCGTCATATAAGGTCTCTGCGGCGAACAGCGCCAGCTCGGCCGTATCCACCCGAACGCTTGGCATGATGCCCACCTGCACGATCCGGCTGCAAATCTCTTGTCTATGCATCTACTTAGAATGACGGTTCCCGCGATTGCCGTCCAGCCCCGTCGTGTCGCCGGGGCGGCGTCGGGGGGCGCGCAGACCCTCACCAGACACACCTCCGCGCCCCCGGCAAGTTGCCGCCCGCTCCCTCGCTGAATTGTTCCGGACTTACTTAAGGCGCGTAATGCGGCTCTGTGCCACGTTGATCGACCTCTGCAGCCGTGCAATCTGATCGGCTGTCTGGAAGTCGCTCCGCTTGATCGCCTTCTCCCGCAACCGGGCCACCCGGTCGATCGAGTGGCTCAGGTGCTCTTCAAGAGCGCTTAGTTCCACCGTGTAGAAATACTGTGCCTGCCCGACAGCCATGGGAGTTACCTCCAAAGTAAGATCGCTCCTTAACTATCGGAGACAAACCATCAGGATGGCATAATTAAACGCCACAGAAATTCAAACCCCTCGTCTTCTTATAAGTCGCTCCGAAATAGGCAAAGGAATCGCATAACTCCCGTGCAACCTTAGTGTCATTGCCACTTTAACGATCATCTATCGAATCCCTTATGCCGTCCTTACGCGCACCCGCCTAGAGTCACGGTTAGGAGGTTCAACTATGAATCGCATAATGATGGCTGCTGCGGTACTTTCTTTGACCTTTCCCCTTGCCGGGGTAGCGCAGTCGACGGTGCAGACCGCCAGTTTATCGGCGCCCATGTCGACTCACGATGTACATAACCTGATGAAGAGCGCGAACAGCAAGGCTCAGTACGAGCAGCTTGCCAGCTACTTCCATCGGCAGGAAGCGCAGTATCGCGCAGAAGCTGCAGCCGAAAGGGCTGAACGCGATTCCAGGGCCCAGATCAATGCAGGAATGGCGCAGAAGTATCCGCGGCCAGTCGATTCAGCGCAAAACCTCTACCAGTCGTACGTGTCTAAGGCCGATAATGCCGCGCTCCGGGCGCGTCATTATGAAATGCTCGCGACCCCAGCCGGGCAGAACCAGCAGAATGCCTCAGATTCGCAGGGCAAGTCGTAATGCGGTGGCATCGTCGGAGCGACGCGCGTGAAACATAAGGACTTGTTCCTTCCTGTTGTTCCCACGCGCTCGTTTCGATTTTTACGGCTTTATTTCAGTTTCCTGATTTATTCCTTACGTCCTTACTCGCTACCATCGGAATGTAACTCGTTGGATGACCTCACGGCTCACAATGGCCATTCCGTTCACTGAGAAACGATCGTGGTTGTATCTGTTGCAGCAGTGCGCGGTGAGCTGTGCGGCGCTCGCGATCTTGACCGCAATTGCCTTCTCGCTCCACTTTCCCATCGCTGCCGCGGGCTTTATGTATCTGCTCGTAGTGGTGCTGGCTGCACTTCGCTATGGCATCTGGCAGGCGACTTGTATCTCCCTGATCGCCGTTGGCTGTCTTAATTTCTTCTTTATCCCTCCCATATTTTCCTTTGTCGTTGCCGACAACCGCGACTGGATCGCTCTGCTTTCCTTTCAAGTCTGTGCGCTTGTGGTAAGTCGTCTTTCCTCCCGCGAACGGAAAGTGGCCCGCGACGCCGACTACCAGCGCATTCAAATGGAAAAGCTTTTCGAACTCAGTCGCGGCATCCTGATCTTCGACCTGCATGCCCCGCCCGGACCGCAACTGGTTCAGTTGCTTCGCGGCACCTTCTCCGCCGACGACGTCGCCATCTTCGACGCCGATCTTGTCCGCCTGGATCACGAAGGCCAGTGGTCGCCGGACCAGCGGCAGATCGCCCGGCAAGCATTCCTCGCCGATAAAAACGACGACGATCCCAGTCTCCGCACCACCCAGCGCGTCATTCGCATTGGCGCCACGCCGGTCGGCGCAATCGCCATTCGCGGAGAAGTCGACCCCCTGATCGCCAACGCAGTTGCGTCGCTCGCTGCCATCGCCTTCGAGCGCTTCCGTTCCTACGAAAAGGAAGCACGTGCGGAGAGCGCCACGCAGGCCGAGCAGTTGCGCGTCGCCGTCCTCGATGCACTTGCCCATGCCTTTAAAACCCCGCTCACCGTCATCTGTACCGCGAGTTCCGGGCTACAGGAACTGGGCACCCTGGATAAAACCGAAGTGGAGCTGGCGGAACTTATCAGTCAGGAAGCGGTCGGCCTCAATCGCCTATGCACCCGTCTGCTGCAGACCGCAAAACTCGAGGCGTCCACCGTCACTCTGCGCACCGAACCTGTGGTCCCTTCCATACTCGTCAAAGAAGTGGTGTCGCAACTGGCGCCAACGCTCAAGGGCCACCCCGTCGAGCTGTCCATCCAGGAACAGGACACCCCGCTTCAGGGCGATCCCGAGCTGCTCATGATGATTCTCACCCAGTATCTCGACAATGCCGCTAAGTACTCCCCGCCGAATGCGCCCATCCAGGTTACCGTGCGCGAAAGTGAGTCTGAACTCCTGCTCTCGGTGCGCAATCGCGGCCCCCTCATCCGCATGCAAGACCGCGAGCGCGTCTTCGAACGCTTCTATCGCAGCTCCGATGCCAGGGATCGTGTTCCCGGAACCGGCGTAGGCTTGTCTATCGTAAAGAAGGCCGCCGAGGCGCACCATGGGCATGTATGGGTAGTCAGCGGCGAACAAGAGGGAACTACGTTTTTCCTGTCGATGCCAAAACTGCAAGTGGGAGGAACTAAAGCATGGAATCTGGAGTGATCCTGGTTGTGGACGACGAGATGTCGATCCGGCGCGCGCTGCACACCACCCTCGAAAAGCTCGGCTTCAAGGTCGTGGAGGCTGCACGCGGCGAAGAAGCTCTTTCCCTCGTCCGCACCAATCCCTTCGACGCGGTCCTGCTCGACATCAATATGCCCGGCATGAACGGAATCGAAACCTGCAAGAGCATGCGCCGCCTCTTCCCCCGCATCCCCATCCTCATGCTCACCGTGCGCGACAGCGAGGACGATAAAGTCGAAGCGCTCGACGCCGGCGCGGACGATTACATCACCAAGCCATTCCAGTTGCGCGAACTGACTGCGCGCATCCGCGCCGCCATGCGCTGGACCAGGGCCGCGGCGCCGTCGCCCGATGAGGCCGCGGCCGTACTTCGGGTCGGAGATATTGAACTCGATCCGGTACGGCGCACCGTGAAGAAAGCCAGCCGGCCTGTCCACCTGACACCCAAGGAGTTCGAACTCACCCATCAGCTAATGAGCTATGCCGGAAGGCCGATCCCCCACTCCCGCCTGCTCAATTCCGTCTGGGGGCCGGAGTATGGAGGCGAACTCGAATACCTGCGCACCTTCATGCATCAACTCCGCAGAAAACTCGAGGACGATCCCGCGAACCCGCAGTATCTGCTCACCGACGCCCACGTTGGCTACCGCTTCGTGGAGAAACTGGATCGGTAACCGCGGTTCCCCGCCTCACGCCTCCTACCTATGCGTCCCGCCGCGATGGCTTGTCGTCAGTTGCGACTTCTCCAACTCCGTCACGTCTAACTCCCCGCTTTTGTCCGTGTCCAAGCGGTCGAACTCCGCGGCCATAAAGTCCATAAACTCCTTCCTGGAGATTCTGCCGTTCTTATCGGTGTCCATCAAAATCAAAAGCTGTTTGACGTCGACTTCCCCAGCCGCAACCGGCTTCGATTCAGGAGAATATGTGGGCGCAGAGGCATTCGCGTTGGGCTGCTGTCCCAACGCGTCATTCCCCCCTGTCAGCGTCTCCATGGCAAAGAATCCTGCCGCGAGCGGGACCAGTTGCAACACCTTCCTTCGCATCAACATTTCCCTAGCCCTCCTCGAAATAAATACACAGCTTAGCTATAAGGATCATATAAGGAAAAGATGGATGTTCCTCGTCGCGTTGCAGATGGGACGCCCCATCCGCCCTCCGCTCATTCCCCTCCCGCTGCCCCATTTACTACTACCAAACATAAGGACGGCATAAGTATTTGAATCTAACTCCCTACTCACCTATAGTTCCTTATTTAAAATCTATCTTCTTCATGTAGTCCTTACGTTTCCCTTCATACACTGGGCTTGGGAGGGACTTACAGTGAGCCGACGCCTGCTAACTGCATCAGCGCTACTTGCTGCGGCCGTATTGTTATTCAGAGCCACGCATTCACCGGCTCAGGAGCCAGCAACCCCCACTCGCATCGCGAAGAGCGACTTGAAGGCTCTCGTCGCGAATGCTCATAGCAGTGACCAATATAGACAACTCGCCACCTACTTTCATCGGCAAGAGCAGGAATACCGGACGAAGGCGGCCGCGGAGAAAGTCGAAAGAGATCGCCGCGCCGCTGTAAACGCGGGCCTTTCCCAGAAGTATCCTCGTCCCGTCGACTCCGCTGAGTATCTATACGAGTCATACGTCAGTAGCGCGGACCGGGCCGCCGCGCAAGCGCAGCACTATGATCGGCTTGCCTCAAACAGCACCATGTGACTTACGTCTCCGGCGTCCCTGCAGCACACGCGGTGTCCGTCGATAGCACTCCCGTTCGGGCTTTCCACTTTGGCATGTTTGCATCTTCTTGGCGGAAATACTATGCGCGAATATCACGACGCTCCGACGAGGCCCGCCGCATGACCGCCCGGCAGCCGGTCGGCTTTCCCGCCGTCACTCTCGCGTCGTGGCCTCGGCCACTCAGGCAGTGCCTGGCCTCCGCGCTGGCCATCGTCTTGCTCACGGTTGTCGGTTACAAGTTTCATCTGCTTGTCTCAACGGTGGGTTTCGCCTATTTTTTCCTCATCGTAATTACCTCCATTGTCTATGGAATATGGCAGGCAATCTTTAGCGCGCTCATCGCAGTTGGCTGCCTGAACTACTTCTTTATTCCCCCGCTTTTGTCCTTCGTAGTGTCCGATGTGCGCGACTGGATCGCCTTGGCCTCTTTCTTGATATCTGTCCTTTTGGTCAGCCGCCTCTCCTCTCGGGAGCGCAAAATGGCCAGGGACGCCAACCTCCAGCGGATCGCCATGGCCAGGCTCTACGAGCTCAGCCGGGGCATCTTGCTCTTCGACCTTCATGCTCCCCCAGGACAACAACTGGTGCAACTCATCGCTCGGACCCTCGCGGTTGAGGATGTCGCGATATTCGACGCAGGCAGCTCGCGGTTGGATCATCAAGGAAAATGGTCGCCGGAAGAAAGTGACGTGGCTAAGACGGCTTACCTGGACGATCGCGATGAGGACGACCCTGCAAGTCACACAACCTGTCGCCTAGTTCGCGTTGGCGGCGCCTCGGTCGGGGCGATCGCCATTCGCGGCCGCCTCGACCCCCTCATCGCCAATGCTGTCGCATCCCTCGCTGCGCTTGCCTTCGATCGGCACCGTGCTTATGAAAATGAGGCGCGGGCGGAGATCGCCCGCCAGGCCGAGCAACTGCGCGTCGCCGTGCTGGACGCTCTCGCCCATGCTTTCAAGACCCCGCTCACCGTCATTCGGACCGCCTCGTGCGGCCTTCTTGACACGAGCGGCCTCAACAATATTCAGGCAGAGCTGGCCGCTATCATCGAGCAGGAATCGACAAACCTCAATCAACTCTGTACCCGCCTCCTCCGCACGGCGCAGCTTCATCCCTCCAACGTCACGCTTGATAGCGAACCGGTCTTGGTCTCCCAGTTGGTCGAAGATGTCATCGCCGAACTGTCCACTACCTTGGCTGGCCATCCTATCGACGTAGCTATCGACGATGCGGAAAGACCTCTTCACGCCAACCGCGAGCTTCTCAAAGTGATCCTGACCCAGTACTTGGAAAACGCTGCGAAGTATGCCGAGCCTAGTTCGCAAATCGGCATCGCGGTGCGCGAGAGCAACGCCGAACTTCTGCTGTCCGTGCGCAATCGCGGACCGGTTATCGATGTTCAGGACCGCGACCGTGTATTCGACCGCTTCTATCGCAGCCCACAGGCTGCGCAGCAGGCGCCCGGCTCGGGGCTCGGCTTGTCCATTGCCAGGAAAGCCGCCGAGGCTCATCGCGGGCACGTATGGGTCATCAGTACCGAAGACGAAGGAACGACATTCTACTTGTCGATGCCGGCAACTCGCCCAGGAGAAGATCTAGCTCATGCAATCTGAATTGATCCTAATCGTAGACGACGAAGCCATGATCCGGGTGTCGCTTCGCGCGACGCTGTCCAATATTGGGTTCAAGACCCTCGAAGCCGGGCGCGGCGAGGAGGCTCTGGCCCTCGTTCGGACCAACCGCGTCGACGCCGTATTGCTCGACATCAATATGCCGGGCATGAATGGTATCGACGTTTGCAAGAACATCCGTAGCCTCCGTCCTCGACTCGCTATCCTCATGCTGACCGTGCGCGATGGCGAGGACGACATCGTCACCGCACTCGACTCTGGCGCCGACGACTACATTACCAAGCCCTTTCACCTTCGCGAGCTGACTGCGCGCATGCGCGCGGCCATACGCGGCTCACTGCCGCCTGACGAAGTCCAGGTCCTCCAAGTTGGCCAGATTGAACTCGATCCTGTTCGACGAACCGTCAAGAAGGGACTCCAGCAGGTGCATCTAACGCCGAAAGAGTTCGAGCTGACCCAGTATCTTATGAGTTGCGCTGGACGCCCTGTCTCTCATTCACGCCTGTTGAGCACCGTATGGGGTCCCGGCTATAGCGACCAGGTCGAATATCTGCGCACGTTCATCCGCCAACTTAGGATGAAGCTGGAGGATGATCCTTCCAATCCTCGATATCTGCTCACCGATTCCCGGGTGGGATATCGATTCGTGCAAACCGCATAGTTACGGACCTTATAGCTGGAGCAGATTCCCTGTCGGGCAACAGGCCCACGCTATACAGCATCGAGTAACCCGCTCTAGAAGTGCCATATTAAATCGGCCGAGAGCGTCAGCGCCTGGGTCTTCCCTAACCCAATCGGGTTGGGAGCTGCCCCCTGCGACACGCCTTCCAGGTTCGAGATCGAAGCCCCCGGGGAGATATTCAGTGCCGTAACTCCATATTTCGCGAACGCGTGGGTATAGCTGAGCTCAGGCCTGAATGTAATCGTCGAGCCCGCCCAGAAGTCGAACCCGACCATGTGTTCTTCGTACTTCGCCGGGGTTCCGGTGCGTTGTCCTTTGATATCGTCGACAAATTCACTCCGGATGTTCAGCGATGCCGTGTTCTTCCAGAAGTTGTGTTCGACGTAGTTCGTGATGGCCCACTCCGGCGCATAGCACGTTGCCGATTGCTTGGAGGCGGCCAGGCGCGGGTCTTCGCAGACCGCCCCGAAGTTCAGGTTCACCCCTCCAGGCCTCTGAAAGGTAACTTCAGGCCAGGGCGTCTTCGCGCTGGGCAGGTACTGCCCGGTCGATGTATTCGTTTGATTGACGGCGTTGTACCAGTACATATTCGGCACATCTTTCATGTATTGGTACCAGCCTTCGGTGTCGGTGTGCCATGTGGAGTTGATGCGGTGGTACCACGTCTCGTAGTAAGCGGCCAGGTTGTTATAGGCGTACTTGGAGTCGTTGACGCTGTTGGCGCAACTGTTCAGCGCGTCTCCGCCATTGGACCAGGTATACGTCGCGCAGAATGTTCCAGTAACCTTCGCATCGGTGGTCCAGGGCATCACGTCGCACCCAGGCGAAATCCCGGCCTGCACCGTCAAGTGGTCGTTTACCTTCACCGTGCCCACTAAGCCGGTCTGGGTATAGCAGTCGTAAGTGTAGAGGATCGAGTGCGAGTAGCTGTAGTTATTGGGCGCAAGCTGGGCCTCGATATCCGGCAAGGACACGTAGCGGCCCACGCGGATATTCATTCCTTGGGCCACCTTGGGAAAATAGAAATCGTAATACAGCATCACCGGATCGAAGCCGTACTGGCTGTCCTTCAGCAGAAGCTGCTGGCTCAGCATTCCCTTCGCGGTCGTAAACCTGTAATCCGTCCCATACAGCAAAGTAACTCGATAGCCCCAGTCGAAGTGCTCCTTCTGCGCCGTATTTGGGTACTTCTCGAAATAGAGGGCGCCCTGGTCGAGCTGGATCGTATTCGCATACACGTCATAGGCCGATGGAGCGTTGGACGCAATCCCTTTCGCGGCGTTGGTCTTGTTATTGGTTGAGCCGTTTGCTCCAATCTCTACCCAGCCATAGATCTTGGCGATCCTTTTGTTTTCGTCGATCGCCTGCATCAGTGGATACGTCTGGCCGTCAGGCACTCCGATCGTAGGCGTGCCTCCGATAGGCCAGTCGCTCGCCGGGTACGGAGGAGAGAACAAGGGTGGCGGCGTCCCTCGGCGAGGGGCCTGGGGCACCGATGTCCCCGGGCCATTGCCCGCCCAGTCCGCCGCATAGGCCCTGCCCAATCGGTGCATGAAGCTCATGTCGAGCGGTGCAACGACGGTCGCCGGCGCAACAACTGATTGGGGCGCGGACCGAAGGTCAAAGTTGACAACTACGTCGGCGCCCGCAGCTACGTTGACTGTCTGAGATGGCTTAGTCTCCCCATCGCCGTCAATCAGAGTTACTTCGTACTTCCCCGCAGCAAGAATAGCCTCATCGAAGCCGCCCGACTTATCTGTAATCAAAACCGCAACGGTAGATCCGTCCTGAGAGATGACGCTAACGTGAACCCCGGCGGCCAAGGCGCCGTCGGCGCGCACAACGGTTCCGTGCAGATGACTGGCGGCTGGAGCCGTGGGATTGCCCGCGGCATAAATTTTTGTTGTGGGAACAAGGAAAGCGAGTAACACAGGGATGCAGAGCCGGAAGGGATGAGTTTCTTTTGTGGTCAATATGGTTCGCTTTCCGCCCCGCGTCATTCGAGTCTTCAATGGAGCTAGGCTGCTCGTCATGCGTTTGTAGGCCCGTCGCTTGAAGAAGGGAACGTTCGGCAACCAAACCGGGGGTCCAAGTGCGGCCAAGGCCGGAGATCTCCGGCCAATTCTGAAAAGTAATTGCTGCGCGGACTGATGTCGTATAACGTGCGGCACCCAAACTAAGTCAGTTTCGGTGCCGCACAATTGCCGCTGTTGCTGTTCCAACCTGCACTTAGAGCGGCCGCAACTTAGAACTTCACCATAATTGCGAAGGTGATTTTCTGCTCGTCCTTGCGCAGGTCCGGCTGCCAGAGGTAGGCGCTGCCTCCGGATTGGGCCTGGCAGCTATAAGGCACCTTGGGGTTATTCATGGCGGCTTGATCTACCTTGCTTTCAGCAGCACTGTAGATCGTCTCCCCGTAGGGGTTGGAGGCCGCACTGCCTGGGTTCGTGTACCCATTGATTGTGGTGTTGGGACTCGCGACGCCGAGGCCGAACCCGGAGTCAAACGAACTCGAGCCGTTGGTGCACACGTAGTCGCCGGAGGCCCCAATCGGTGTTTGCGTGTTAGCACCCGGAGGCGTCATGCCCTTGCGTCCGGTCCAGTACGGCACGCTCGAGTGGCGATAGCCATACTCCACCAGGTAGGTGATGAACTGCCGGGGCATGTAGGTGAAGGTAACCGTCCCGTCCGTAGCGACAAACGGATCGCCGGGGCTCTGGGAGAAGTATGGCGACGCGTTGAGTGCGGTTGCTTCGTTGATGATCGGAGTCAGCACCAGGTAGCGTCCGGGGTTATTGATCTGGCCGCCGCCAATGGTGATGGCCTGACGGTCGTGGTTGAACCAGGCGCGGTCGTAGAGCATGTACCCGATGAAGCTCTGCTTCGGATTGACCGTGGGGTAGGGTCCGGGGTTCGATCCGTTGGCCTGCTTGCGGTTCCCCATGCAGGAGACGCCTTGAGGATAGGTCGTGCCGATGGCGCTGGATTGCCCTACCTGGGCGCCGCCTACCAGCGCCGCAGACTTGCCGAACTCGCATCCGAAATCCCAGGTAAACGAGAGCGCCTCTCTGTCGACGAAGCTGTGCGGATGCTCAAAGAACTTGAACTCCTCGCTGTTGTCGGTGTGGATGCGGGCGCGGTCCGGTTGACCCTCGTCGTCCTCGCCCATGCCGTAGTTGTTGGAGATCAAATTGAACCATTGCCCACGCGTGTATTTGATCTGGCCACCCATGCCCGGCTTGCTGTTGAACCGGCCGTAGGTCTGCCAGCCGTTGATGAACCACGGTTCGATCTTCAGGTGCGGAGTGGGGAAAAACTGGAGGCGAAGGCCGGTGAAGAACCACGGTGTATTCGACGAGACAAACGACGGCTGATAGGACCAGTTGTCGAAGTTGTAGTAGCCATACAGGCCGATGTAGGACATGAAGATGCCGGCATCGATATTGAAGCCGTGCAGCTTATTGACGTGGTACCCGCCGTACATCTCGGCCATATAGCGGTATGCATTGTCCAGGTTCCATCCGCCGCGGCTCACGCTGGCGTCGTTGCGAGGCGTCGTAACGGAGTACATGCCGAACTGGCTCATGAACCGCGCGTGGACGTTGGAGAGGTAGAAGTCGCCGCCCAGTCCAAGCTGCTCAACCTGGAACTCCTGGGAGCGGAAGATTTCGCTCGACCCGCTGATGGTGTCGTCTTCCGGGTGGTTGAAGTCCAGGTTGTAGTTCGTGTCGACCCGGATTTCAGGCACAAAGTGTTTGCTTGCCAATGGCTCGTCGTGATTGTGAGGGCTGCCCTGCAGCCACGTCCAGTCGCCGTCGGAGAACGGTGCAATGGGCTCCTTCATGGTGTTGGGATCTTCATCGCCCGGCTGCACCACGTTGCGCGCCTTCAGGTCGGCTTCCAAAACCTCAATCCGCTTCTCCAGATCTGCTTCACTGGGCGGTGTGGCAGGTGCGGCGGCCGCTTGGCCCGCTGCGGCCCCTCCGGCTGCGGGATCGGTCGCCGGGCCAGCCGGCGATGCGCTCGCTTCCGCCAAGAGTACGGGTGTGGTCGAACTGTTGGAGTTACTCTGTGCACTGCATGGACGCGACATGGCGAATCCAGTGATGAGCAAAGCTCCGATGGCTGCGAATCGTGCAATTTGATTGTTCATAGGCCTCACGCGTAGTGAAAGTGGTTGGTAGGGAACCATAAACATGCTGCAAATCTTGCTAACGTTCTGCTTATTCGTATCAACACAATCTTTATCAGCGGAGACAGTCCTGCCCCCATCGAGGGAAGATAACCTCCAACCGATAAAACTTCGTTGAAATTCGATTTCCGATGTTAGGTATCTCACCATGGCAAACATCAGGATGACGTGAAGATTGGCGAAAAAAACTTTAACTACTTGCTGAGGGGATGGCGCCAACAGGATAAGTGGACGTAAGGCACCCATATCTTCATAGGTTCCTTATGTCTCGGAGTGAGTCTCGCACTGTCGCGGCTTCTAGCGCATGGAAGATCGTAACTCGCACCCGGGCGCGAGTTACTTCTTCGCGGCCATTCGCAAGGCTCTCAGCGAAGGCCCCGTCATCGCAATCAGCACCGATCGTTCCGCGCCACCCTGGCCTGCGCCCCAATTCTCGGCATCGATAGAAAGAACGTCGTTCCCTCTTGCTCTGCGCTCACCACCCACACGTGGCCCCGGTGGGCCTCCGCCGCCTTTTTCACGATGGATAGTCCCAGCCCGGTGCCAGCTACTCGGTCTTTTGCTTCGTCGCCGCGATAGAAGCGCTCAAACACGCGCTCCCGGTCCTGCAACTCGATAACCCGTCCGGAATTGTGTACGGCGACGACTAACTCCGAGTCGCTCTCGCGTACATGGATGTCGATCGGCGTACCCGGCGTGGCATACTTTGCGGCATTGTCCAGGTACTGCGTCAGAATCATCGTTAGCAGTTCGCTGTCTCCCATTAACGGAGTATCTGGCTCCTCGATCGAGACGTCCACTCGGTGCCCATCGAGTGTCGCCGCCAGGTCGCCGACCACATTCTTCACCAGCGTGGAGACCGCGATAGGATTCGTCGGCAACTGGCTGCTGAAAACCTCCAGCTTCGCCGTCTGCAGCAGCCGGGTGCATAGCTGATTCAGGTTCAGCGACTCTTCGTTGATCAGATGGGCCAGCTCGCTTTCGGAGTGGTCCAATGTTCCCAGTTCCATCAGGCCTGAACTGGCAGTGCAGATTACCGTCAGCGGAGTTTTGAACGCATGCGCCAGCGCGTCCAGCACCGCCACCCGTAACTGCTCCGCTTGCTGCGCGCTTTCCGCACGCGATGCGTTCTCATAGGAACGGTGTCGCTCGAACGCGATTGCCGCCAGCGAAGCGATCGCATTCGCAATCAGGGAATCCACTTCGCCGCCGATTGCCAGCCCGCCAATGGTCGCACTGCGCATTCGAATCGCGCGCTGCGTGATCAGCTTTTCCGGGTGGTCTTCGTTCTTGCCGGTAAGGAACGCCGTCCTCGCTATCTTCTGCTCTTCTTCGGACCACGCGCCTATATGATCCAACCTGTCCAGTTGCCCATCGAAGATTGCCACGTCGGTCGCCGCGAAGGTCCGTTGGATCAGTCCCGCCAGTTGCGGCCCCTGCGGGCCTTGCAGATCGAAAAGAAGAATCCCCCGGCTCAACTCGTACAGCTTCTTCATCTGGATTCTCTGTGCGTTCGCATCCTTCGCCAGCTTCTTCTCCCGTGAGGAAAGCCGGCTCACCAGCAGGGCGCATAGCTCAAAGGAAAGCAATGCAATCCAGTCCCGCTCATCGGACACGCTGAACGAAAATATCGGGGCGGTAAAAAAGTAGTTCAAACACGAAACCGCAACCACCGACACCAAGGTCGCCTGCCATATCCCATACAGCAGAGAAATCACAACCACCGCGGCCAGGTAAGTGAACCCGACGGTGGCGGGTGGCAGGTGCAACCAATATGCGATCCAGGTCAACCCGGCAAGGGAGCCGCACCCAACTGCGCTCTGCCCCAGCGTCATCAGCCACGATCGCTTCTCGTTCAACGCGATGGCCATTGCGGGCTCGATTTCATCCAACCGTCACCACTCCAGTTTTTTTGCGCGGATCGGGAAAAGAGTAAGAAGACATGCATGCATGATGGGAATATCGAACGCCAAGCATAAGGAAGTTGTAAGTAAGTTCCTTCTCATCGAAAATCGCCGCCGGTCGCAAAACAATAAAAATATTCTTGTCCCGTTCCTCATGCAATCCTGACGAATCATACCCCACACTGGAGACAATAGAGGTGGTAGTCATGTCTCTTAGCCCGCCGCAGTACTTCTACACGATTGAACTTCAGGCGATCGAGGAACAACTCATCCGGTCCATGCATCGGGTCGACCTGCTGCGCGAAAAGGCCATGAAGCGGAACGATGTGCAGGCCGCCGACCAGATTGGCCACCTCCGCCGCGTCATCCATGTGGCTCAACGCCGCGTTGACCGCCTGAAGTAAGTCGCCCACCCCACCCGGTTATTCTCTCCATCAGCCGCAACACGGCGCCCAGGAACATGCCTGCCACGACAAACCAGGCAGACATCGTCCTGAAGGTGGGAACTTCGCCCTTCTATATTTGCCCTTGAATAAAATGGTAGGCACGAGCGGACTCGAACCGCTGACCTCTTCCGTGTCAAGGAAGCGCTCTAACCAACTGAGCTACGCGCCTCTGGTGCTTCTTGCCAGTCTAACTGCAATCTCCCGCCGCCGCAAACCCGCACCCACCCCCACCCATCCCGCATTCCCGCCTCAAATGCCGTACGATGGGTCTGCCTCAAACTACATGCGCTTTCTCACTCAGTTTCGCGCCGCCCCCAATCTGCTCACGCTCATGCGGCTCTTCATCATTCCGTTTTTGGTCATCGCGATCTTGGACGGCCGCTACCGCGTCGCATTCACTCTCTTCGTCGTCGCCGGCTTCAGCGACGGCTTCGACGGCCTGCTCGCCCGCGCCCTCTCCCAGCGCACCTCCCTCGGCCAGTATCTCGACCCCATCGCCGACAAGCTCCTGCTCAGCACCCTCTTCCTCGTCCTCACCCACATGGGTCTGGTGCCCCGCTATGTCACCGTCCTCGTCTTCAGCCGCGACCTCGGAATCCTGCTCATCTCCACGCTGCTCTTCGCCACCGGCACCCTCCGCGACTTCCGCCCCAGCCCGCTCGGCAAACTGAACACCCTCGTCCAGATCGTCAGCGTCACACTCATCCTGTTCAACCAGGTCTGGCCCATCGTCAGCCCGCTGCTGCTGCACGATCTGCAGCTCGCTGTCGCAACCGTAGCGCCCCTGTCCGCCGCGCAGTACGCCTGGATCGTCTTCCGCCGCGTCAATACCCCCGCCCCCCAAAGCCAGTAGGACCTCCGCGCTGCAATTCCGCCCGTCTGCCCTGGTTTGCCGCTCGGACCCCGAGTGGATCGAAGCGAGAACCCCGCATCTGTCTCTCTTGTTTGTCATTCTCAGCGGAGCGAAGAATCCCCGCATTTCGCTAGCGCGTCTCGGAAGCCTCTGACGGTTTCGACACAACGCCAACCAGCAACCGACAACTGATCCTACGCCTCTTCGCGCTGCGCTTCGCCGTCATCCTCGTTCAAAATGTCCTTGAACTCCGCCGAATCGAAAACCTCGCCGCATGTCTGGCACTCGACAAACTCGACGTCTTCCTCGCGGGCGACGACGCGAACTTGCGGATGTTTGCACAATACCGGCATAGGGAGGAGAGCTTTGCTGGCTAAAAGTTTGCCCTCGCGTCATGCGCTTGTCAACCGTGAAATCGCTGCTCCATAGGACTTTTCCCGCCCTGAGACTCCCCGCGCCCCGGACCGCCTTTGCCAACCCCCGCCGTCCGCACACCCACTTGCAACCCACCCCGCTCTCGCCGTACACTAACTAGGACCAATACGGTCGGATTAGGCTTCCCCGGCAAATTCCTGCCGCGGAGCCTGCCTTCCCTACGGTCAAGTAGGCGTTCTATGCTGCGTCTGACCAAAAAAGCCGACTACGGTCTCATGGCACTTAAGTACCTCGCCGAGCAATCGACGCTCAACCTCCCCATCGCCCAGAGCGCCTCCGCGGCCCAGAGTGCCAAGGACATCGCCCAGGCCTATCACATCCCGCCACCGCTGCTCGCCAAGATCCTTCAGACCCTCGCCCGCGCCGGCCTGCTCGTCTCTCACGCCGGCACCAATGGCGGTTACGCCCTCGCCAGGCCGGCCACGCAGATCTCCGCCTTCGAAGTCATCCGCGCTATCGATGGCCCGCTCTTCATCACCAGTTGCATCACCATTCACGGCGCCTGCGACCTCGCCGGCCATTGCACCATCAAAGAACCGCTGCGCAAAGTCAACGACTCCATCAAAGACCTGCTCAGCAACATCTATATCAGCGACCTCGTCGAAATGTCCGAGGGCGCCAATACCGACGCCGCCGTAGGTAGCGGCCTCGTCAGCATCCTGGCCTAGCCAGCCAGTTTCGCTCGATCCTGGCCTGACCCAGGAGTTTCAAGCGGGCTGAAGGCCCGCAATATCCTAGCCTGGGGCAACGCCCCAGGGTGGATCGGAAGAGTAGACCGGCGGGCTGAAGGCCCGCGCTAAAATACGCCGGCGGCCGCATCGCAATCGCCGCGCCCGAAACACACCACGGAGGAGCACCATATGAGCACTGAAAACGGCATCGCCGCCAACGGCGCAGGCATCGGCCACAATGGCAACGGAGCGGTCCCCGGCACCAACAGCGTCGGAGTCGTCGTCACCCGCTCCGCTACTCCGCTGCCCGAGGGCGTTCACCTTCCCCTCTACATGGACAACCACGCCACCACCCCGCTCGATCCCCGCGTGCTCGACGCCATGATGCCCTACTTCACCGGCAAGTTCGGCAACGCCGCCAGCCGCAACCACCAGTTCGGCTGGGAGGCCGAGAAGGCCGTCGAAATCGCCCGCGAGCAGATCGCCAAGCTCATCGGCGCCACCGCCAAGGAGATCATCTTCACCTCCGGCGCCACCGAGTCCAACAACCTCGCCATCAAGGGCATCGCCGAGATGTACCGCGAGCGCGGCAACCACATCGTCACCCAGGTCACCGAGCACAAGGCCGTACTCGACACCTGCAAGAAGCTCGAGAAGCAGGGCTTCATCGTCACCTACCTGCCCGTCCAGGCCGACGGTCTCATCGACCTCGACGACCTCCGCCGCGCCATCGTCACCGATGCCCCCAACAAGACCATCCTCGTCTCCATCATGTACGCCAACAACGAAATCGGCGTCGTCCAGCCCATCCGCGAGATCGGCAAAATCTGCCACGAGAAGGGCGTCCTCTTCCACACCGACGCCGTCCAGGCCGTCGGCAAGATCCCCGTCGACGTCATCGCCGATAACATTGACGTCCTCTCGCTCAGCGGCCACAAGCTCTACGGGCCCAAAGGCGTTGGCGCCCTCTACGTCCGCCGCCGCAACCCCCGCGTCCAGATCACCGAACAGATCAACGGTGGAGGCCACGAGCGCGGTATGCGCAGCGGCACCCTCAACGTCCCCGGCATCGTCGGCCTCGGCGCCGCCTGCGAGATCTGCCAGAACGAGATGGCAACCGAAGCCGTCCGCGAAGCCGAACTCCGCGACTACCTCCGCAACAAGCTCGAATCCGCCCTCGACTACGTCCAGGTCAACGGCAACATGGAGCACCACCTGCCGGGCAACCTCAACATGAGCTTTGTCTACGTCGAAGGCGAGTCGCTCCTCATGGGCATCAACGACATCGCCGTCAGCTCCGGCTCCGCCTGCACCTCGGCCACGCTGGAGCCGAGCTACGTGCTCAAGGCCCTCGGCCTCGGCGACGAGATCGCCCACAGCTCCATCCGCTTCGGCCTCGGCCGCTTCAACACCAAGGCCGAAGTCGACTACGTCGCCAACAAAATCATCAACGTCGTCCGCAAGCTCCGCGAGCTCAGCCCCCTCTACGAAATGGTGAAAGAAGGCATCGACCTCACCAAAATCGAATGGGCCGCCCACTAAGGAGTCTCCATGCAGTTCTCCATCAAGTCGATCAGGCAGCCTTGGCGATGGTTGCTCATAGCGACGCCCCAGTTCGTGGTGGGTGTCGCACTGCTGCACTGGATGACGCCATGGCTGCTTTCCAGGCCGGGCCATGTTTGGGAATACTACGGCGGACTACTTTTGTTTTGTCTCATTGCCGCTGCAATTTGGGTTCGCCAACGAAGAACCAAGATAAAGATAGGGATTTCCCGCCGCACCGGTTCGTACGGCGCAACATCTAATTGAAAGCCACGTCCTAGGAGAAAACATCATGGCATACAGCGACAAGGTACTCAGCCACTACGAACACCCCCGCAACGTCGGCACTCTCGACAAGAGCTCGTCCGAAGTCGGCACCGGCCTGGTCGGCGCGCCGGAGTGCGGCGACGTGATGCGCCTCCAGATCAAGGTCAACCCCGACACCCAGGTCATCGAGGACGCGAAGTTCAAGACCTTCGGCTGCGGCTCGGCCATCGCCTCCAGCTCGCTCGCCACCGAGTGGGTCAAGGGCAAGACCGTCTCCGAAGCCCTCACCATCACCAACACCGACATCGTCAAGGAGCTTGCCCTTCCCCCGGTCAAAATCCACTGCTCGGTCCTCGCCGAAGACGCCATCCGCGCCGCCATCGGCGACTGGAAGAAAAAGAACCACGTCACCGAAGAGGCCGGCATCGCAACCGCCGCCGCAGCTCACTAGGCGTCATGCGGGATTCGTCGCTCCTTGATTGCAATTCACTTTGAATTGTCATTCTGAGCGCAGCGAAGAATCCCCGTATTTTGCCCGCGCCGCTGCTGCGTTCCAACGTAACCGCTGAAAGCACGCCCTATGTCCATGGTCACCCTCCAAACCGAAACCCCCAAAGGCGCCGTCGCCGCACCCACGGTCGCCGCGGCCCCGCCATCCCCCACGCTCCTGCCCGAAGGCGAAACCGACCCCGCCCGCACCATCCAGGTCACCGTCCGCGCGCTCAAGCGCATCCGCGTCGCCATGGCCAAGGAAGGCATCACCCCCGACGCCGGCGGCCTCCGCCTCGGCATCACCGGAGGCGGCTGCTCCGGCCTCAGCTACTCCATCAAGTTCGACACCCAGCCCCGCGACCGCGACCGCGTCTACGCCTTCCCCCAGACGCATCTCGACCCGGCCGCCACCGACGCCCCCGCCATCCGCATCTTCGTCGACCCCAAGAGCTTCATCTACCTCAGCGGCATGGTCCTCGACTACGAAGAAACCCTCATGCGCCAGGGCTTCAACTTCATCAACCCCCACTCCACCAAATCCTGCGGCTGCGGCTCCTCCTTCTCCACCTAAGCTAAGCCGCGAGGGAACGCGCTGAAGGCGCGTCCTATCCTAGCCTGGGGCAACGCCCCAGGTACTGGGCCTCCGAAACTCCTGCGGGCTGAAAGCCCGCGCTATAACCATCGCCCGGGAACTAACCCACCCTCCCCGGTGTCTACCTCTCCATGCCCCGCCTCCTGGCTCGCACGTTCCGGGCACTTGTTTGGACCGTCGCCGTCGCTCTGGTCCTTGAACTGACCCTCATCAAAGCGCCGATGGCTCTGACCCGCTGGCGCATGCGGCACCTCCTCGCGGACTTCCACTCCATCTATCCAACCCAAAGCACCTGGTCCGACGCTCAGCGCATCATCGCTCGCTGGCAGCATTGGGGCTATTCCCGCGGCAGCTGCTCGCAAACCGATTGCGACTACCAGATCGAGATCTCTGACCCACTCACCCGTTTGGTCACAAAGTGGCCTGAGCGTTTTTGGGGGGATCGTTACAGCCGCTTCATTAGAGAATTGGGGCGGACCGGTTGGCGCGATTCAGATATGTCTCTTCGGTTTATCGTGCAGGACAACCGAATTGTCCGGACTGAGACGTACTTAAACATCGAGGTCTCAGATTCCGGCCCACCGGATCACTACGATTATGTGCTCATGCTTGCCACTCAAGTGCGTTCTCGTCTACGGCGGGCGGAGTCCATTGAAGAACAACATGAACGATGGATACTGGGTAACGACGAACAACTGGGCGATCATCCCGACTATAAGATGGGGCGCCCAGGAGGCTGCGAGGGCTGCGAGAGTGTCGAGTTGACCTACGTGCCGTCGCTTTCACACTCCACGCTGGTTCGGCTCACTGACTACGACCTCTCTTGCCTCACGCGTTTTCGTGCCTGCACAGCCCCATACGATGTTCTGCCTGCCGTTCGGGAACTGCACTTTTACGACCCTGAGCCCGCAACTCTGCCCGCAGCGCCTGCCGCTTGCCGCACAGAGCCACGCGCACTCGCTCGTGACGCAGACGTAGTTCTCGAGGTTGAGCCAATCAGCGTCGAAAAAAAACTGGATACCAGTTGGACTGACGTGCCGATAGCGATTGAGGGGGCGCATGTCAGGTTGCTCCGAGTACTCAAAGGAGTGCTCCACGGCCAGACAAGCGACAATCTGGTCATCGAGCCCTATTCAGGCGTAATCGACGCCTACACCCGCGAATCACCTGAGCACCTGGTCCCCGGACGCCGGGCATTCGTTTTCCTCCACACCTCGTCCGGTTTCGAGCCAGACGGGCATTTCGAGGCGGAACGCTGCGGCGTTATCGACGATACGCCCGCAAACCTGTCTGCAATCGAGACCGGCATCGCTCAGGACATTCCTGTTCGTCACCCGATCACACATTGGTAGGCGCGCCCGACATCCTCTATGCTCATATCTGCATGAACACCTACTTCGCCATCTTCTCTCTCCCACCCCACCTCACCCTCGACACCCCTGCCCTCGAAAAATCCTTCTACGCCCTCTCCCGCCGCCTCCACCCTGACCGCTTCGCCTCCCAATCCCCTGAAGCCCAAAACGACGCCCTCGCCGCCGCCTCCCGCCTCAACGACGCCTACCGCACCCTCAAGGACCCCATCGCCCGCACCGCCTACCTCCTCTCCCTCGAAGGCGTCGAGATGGAAGAGCAATCTTCCTCCGCCACCGCCACCGCCCGCGCCTCCGGCACCGCCAAAAAGCAGGTCGTCCCCGAAGACCTCCTTGAAGAAGCCTTCGAACTCAACATGCAGCTCGAAGAAATGCGCGCCGCCCGCAAGATGGGTGACGACGATCCCCAGCTCCGCCGCGAACTCCTCGCCGCGAAGTCCACCTTCGACGCCAAGCTCGCCGCCACCGACGCCGACCTTAGCACTCTCCACGCCCAGTGGGACACCGCCGTCGACGCCCAGGACCCCGCCGCCCAGCTCGCCGTCCGCGACGCCATGGTCGCCCTCCTCAACCGCCGCAGCTATCTCCGCAACCTCGTCCGCGACGTCAACGACGCCCTCGACTAACGGGTGCCCCATGATCACGCGAGCCCAGCGAGCGTTATCGTGGGGATCGTCTCTTCCCTCAATCCCCAAATAAATCCCGATCCAATCTCCCCCTCCCTGCGCTATCTTGTTGCATACTATTACCTCTGCAACCGCGCACCCCCGGCCCGCATCGAACCTGACCTAAACCCACAGGAGGACCCGGACGATGCCGTCCCCAACCCTAGGCCACACCCCCGTCCCCGCCACCGAGCCGGGTGCGCCATTCATGACAGCTTCATCGTCATGGGTGGGGTCACCTCTGCTCGCCCGCTACGCCGACGTCCGCGCCGCTACCCTCGCCCTCACCGCCCCGCTCTCGCCGGAAGACCTCATGGTCCAGTCCTGTCCGGAGGCCAGCCCCGCCAAGTGGCACCTCGCCCACACCACCTGGTTCTTCGAGACCTTCGTCCTCCGCGAATTCCTCCCCTCCTACCGCGACTTCCACCCCGACTTCCACTGGCTCTTCAACTCCTACTACAACTCCCTCGGCGACATGCCCGCCAAGTCCCTCCGCGCCAGCTTCTCCCGCCCGCCGCTCGCCGACATCCTCGCCTACCGCACCCACGTCGACACCCACGTCGCCCGCCTGCTCGACTCCGAACCCGACCCCGAAGCCGCCCGCCGCATCACCCTCGGCCTCCACCACGAGCAGCAGCACCAGGAGCTCATCGCCACCGACATCAAGCACGCCCTCTTCACCAACCCCCTCCACCCCGCCTACCTCGCCGCCTCCACCTCGGCGCCCGGCCTCTCCAATCCAGACGCCATCGCCCCACCCCTCGACTGGGTCGCCTTCACCCCCGGCCTCACCCAGATCGGCTTCTCCCCCACCCCAAACCCGGGTGCCCCATTCGTGACAGCTTTATCGTCACGGCTGGGGTCCACCGAACCGGGTGCACCCTCAGATCTGTGGGAATCCTTCTCCTTCGACAACGAAACCCCCCGCCACACCGTCTACCTCGCGCCATTCTCCCTCGCTACCCGCCTCGTCACCTGCGCCGAGTACCTCGCCTTCATGGACGACAACGCATACTCCCGCCCCGAGCTCTGGCTCTCCGACGGCTGGACCACGCTCCGCGAGCAGGGCTGGCGTGCCCCGCTCTACTGGCAGCCCGACCCCGAAACCCGCTCCGGCTGGCGCATCTTCACCCTGCGCGGCTGGCAGCCCCTCGAAAACCTCTCCGAAACCCCCGTCTGTCACCTCAGCTTCTTTGAAGCCGCCGCCTACGCCCAGTGGGCCTCCCGCGAGCACCCCGGATGTCGACTCCCCACCGAATTCGAATGGGAACACGCCGCCTCAACCACCACTCCGGGTACCACCGAACTGGGTGCCCCATTCGTGACAGCTTCACCGTCACGAGTGGGGTCGAGCTCCACCACGCCGGGTGCCCCATTCATGGCTGCTTCATCGCCATGGGTGGGGTCGAACTCCAACCTCCTCGAATCCAACCACCTCCACCCCACCCGAGCCTCGTCCCTCCCCGGCCTCCAGCAACTCTACGGCGACGTATGGGAGTGGACCGCCTCCGCCTACCTCGGCTATCCCGGCTACCACCCCCTCCCCGGCGCCCTCGGCGAATACAACGGCAAATTCATGTCCTCGCAGATGGTCCTCCGCGGCGGCTCCTGCGTCACCCCTGCCACCCACATCCGCCCCACCTACCGCAACTTCTTCCCGCCCTCCACCCGCTGGCAATTCTCCGGCCTCCGCCTCGCCCGCGACTCTTCCTGACAGATCGCGCGTGGACCCCGTCCCGGGCCCGCCACTGCCTTTTGAATTGTCATTCTGACCTGAAAGGTCAGAATCCCCGTATTTGCCTCGTTCGCCTTAATCGAACAGGCGTATTGTGTTGCCATGCTGCGCCACCTAACAGTCCTCGCGCTATTCGTGTCCGCCCATGTGCTCGCCAACGAGAGCTATCGCGATAGACCCTGCAAAACTCCCGAACTCGTCCCAGCCTGTATCCAAGTTCACGCCAGGCTATGGGCGGGCAACGGAACGCCGTCAACGCGACTCTGGCCGATCGGGACCCACCACATCTACGGCATCTTCAGTAATCGCTATGGGTTTGTTCACGACGAGACAACTCTCGACAATGAAGCACCGGAACTGCACTTTAGGTTCCCGAAGAACATGCCAGACCAGACCTTCTGGACCGTCTACGGCGACTTTGAAGTCTGCCCTTTGGAACCGCTGAAGCAAGGCCACATGCAAGCCGCCTGCATCGCCGGCGCCACCCACATTGTTGCAGCCACAGAATAACCCGCATTTCCTCAAACTCATCCGCACCGCCCCGGGCTCCCGAAGCATCCAACTCCCGAAACCATCTCGTCACAACCCGAGAGCCCCGTGCCGCCCACCGCGACCCTAGCACCTCCCGCCCCACCCCAACTCGCCGCCTCCCACGCCGTCGCGGACGCCGCCTGTCGCGGCCTCACCTCCGCCCCCAAGACCCTCCCCCCCTGGCTCTTCTACGACGCTCCCGGCTCCCGCCTCTTCGAGCAAATCACCGCCCTCCCCGAGTACTACCTCACCCGCACCGAGCGCGCCCTCTTCACCGCCCACGCCGACGAAATCTTCGACCTCGCCACGTCTTCAACTGGCAACGGGCAACTGGCAACTGGCAGCTGCCCCATCGCCATCGCCGAGCTCGGCGCCGGCACCGCCTCCAAAACCGGCATCCTCCTCCGCGCCCTCGCTCGGCGGCAGCCGCATGTCCTCTACCAGCCCATCGACATCTCCCCCACTGCCCTCGACGAGGCCCGCGCCCAGATCGAACTCACCATCCCCGGCGTCACCGTCCGCCCCCGCGTCGCCAACTACATCACCGAAACCGTCCGCATCGAGCGCCCGCTCCATGCCCGCATTCTCGCCCTCTACATCGGCTCCAGCATCGGCAACTTCTCCCCCGCCGAAGCCCGCGCCATCCTCACCCGCCTCCGCTCCGAGCTCGCCCCCGGCGACGCCCTCCTTCTCGGCACCGACCTCGCCCCCAACCCAGCGCTCAATGGACATAGCAAATCCATCGCCACCCTGCTCGCCGCCTACAACGACTCCGCCGGAGTCACCGCCGCCTTCAACCGCAACATCCTCCACCGCCTCAACCGCGAACTCGGCGCCGACTTCCGCCCCGAACGCTTTATCCACCGCGCGCTCTGGAACCCCACCCACTCCCGCATCGAGATGCACCTCGAATCCCTCGCCGCCCAAACCGTCCGCATCCCCGCCTCCAACGAAAATGGAGCCGCCAGGGCCAGCGGATTCGGCGCAAACGGCCACTCCGCGACAAATGGACACGCGTCCCCAAATGGAGCCGGCAGAGCAATCGCGCCCGCAGCCGCAAATGGAGCTGCAGGCGCGGCCCTCACCCTCCACTTCACCCCCGGCGAAACCATCCACACCGAAAACAGTTACAAATTCACCCCTGCCGCTATCTCCACCCTCCTCGGCGCCGCCCGCTTCACCCCCACCCGCACCTTCACCGACTCCCACAACCTCTTCGCCGTCACCCTCGCGACCGCCATCTAGTCCCTCCAAACGCAGCAACGGCAGCCGGATACACCCAGCCGCCGCCTTGCCTCTCAACTAACCACTAGCAACTAACCGCTAACAACTAGATATGGCAGTGCACCATCCCGCGCTTCTCCAGATACCGCTGGTGGTACTCTTCCGCCTTCCAGAACGTCGTCGCCGGTTCCACCTTGGTCGCGATCGGCTTCCGGTACGCCCCCGACGCGTTCAGTTCATCGATCTTTGCCTTCGCCTGCTGCATCTGCTCGTCCGTCCGCGCAAAGATCACGCTGCGGTACTGCGAGCCCCAGTCCGGCCCCTGCCGGTTCACCTGCGTCGGATCGTGCAGCGCGAAGAAGGTGTCCAGCAGCGTGTCATAGCTCACTCTCGATGGATCGAACGTCACGTCCACAACCTCCGCATGGCCGGTGCGGTCCGTACAGACTTCTTTGTAGGTCGGGTGTTCAAGGTCTCCGCCTTCGTATCCCGCTGCCGTATCCAGTACTCCCGGCGTCTCTGCAAATCGGGCTTCTACGCCCCAAAAACATCCAGCTCCAAATGTCGCCTTTTCGATTGCCACGTTGTTGTTGCTCCTTTGCTGCTCGGTTGGGTCCAGTTCCTTGTTCGTTTTGTCACCCTTCTTCGACGTCTTGCCCAAAGGGAAAGTTCCGTATTGCCAATGCAATAACCGTGCTCCTCCATCTCCGGATTTCTCCGGATTCGCACCCGAAATCTCTTATCGGCTGCTCGTTCTATTTGGATGCATCGGACCCGGTTTCGTCTTGCACTGCCATATTAAAAACCGGGTTATTTCTAGGCCTATTGACCTACGTTCGTCAAACCCCATTTTGGGTGATTCACTAAAAGGTCACCCCGCTCCGCCACCCACCCGACGCAAAACTTGCCTGCCCCCGAGTTCCCCCAGACCACGCCGGCGCCTCACCCCTTGAACCTCGAACCTAGTACCTCGAACCTTTCTTCGGACTCTTCAGCTGCGCAAACTCCGGCAGCTTCTTCTTCGCAACCACCTTCTTCCCCACCGCCGCCCGCTCCAACGCCATCACCTCGCCCACCGTCAGCTCCCTGAACTCGCCCGGCGGAACATCCAGCCTTAGCGCCCCATAGCCAATCCTCCGTATCTTTTCCACATGGTGCCCAATCTCTTCAAACATCTTCCTCAGCTGCCGGTTCCGTCCCTCCGTCAGCGTCAGCTCGTACCACGGATTGTCCCCGCCCCGCACCAGCTCCACCTTCGCCGGGGCCGTCACCACCCGGTCCCGCCGTCCCGCCCGCACCTCGTCCAGCCTTCCCCGGTCGATCACGATCCCTCGCCGGATCTGCTCCAGTCCCGAATCGGGAGGGACCCCGCTCACCTTCACCAGATACGTCTTCTCCACCCCCGCCGCCGCCTTCGACAGCCGGTTCGCCAGCTCCCCATCGTTGGTCATCAGCAGCAGCCCCTCCGACAGATAATCCAGCCGCCCCACCGGATACAGCCGCCCCACTCCCCCATGCGGCCCCGCCTTCGGCTTCCGGATCAGGTCCATCACCGTCGCCCGCTTCTGCGGGTCCTCCAGCGTGGTCACATACCCCCGCGGCTTGTTCAGCATATAGTACCGATGCACCTCCGGCCCCTTCAGCAGCTTCCCATCCACCCGGATGTGGTCGCGCCCCGGATCGTGCTTCGTCCCCAACTCGGCGATCGTCGTCCCATTTACCTGCACCCGCCGCGCCAGGATAATCTCCTCCGCCTTCCGCCGGCTCGCCACCCCCGCCGCCGCCAATATCTTCTGCAGCCGCTCCAGCTTCCCCTCCGTCTGGGAGCCGTCATTCCTCTGGGAGCCGTCATCTCTTCGGGAGCCGCCATTCCTCTGGGAAGCGTCACTCCTCTGGGAAGCGTCATTCTGGACTGCTCGCAGTCCAGAATCTCCGTATTTGTCCTGCTTCCCCACCCCACCCATCGCCTTCTTCATCACTCCCAACCTTCCGTCCGCGGACAAGCTCATCGCGGTCTCTCCTTCCATTATCTCCTGACCGCCTCCCTTGTACCTTGAACCTCGAACCTCGGACCTGTTTTGCGATACCCTAACCACAATTCCTTTACCATCCGCCTGAATCGGTCCCATCGGTGAAAATCGGTGTTAGGTCTTTTGCCCAATCCACGGAGCCGCCCATGCCTCTCGAGGTCCTCACCCCCGACCAAGCCCCCTCTCGCGACTCCGGCCTCCGTCACAACATCCTCTCTCCGCTCGAAACCCTCTCCCAATCCGTCTCCGCCATCGCTCCCACCACCTCGCCCGCGCTCACCATCCCGCTCGTCTTCGCCGACGCCGGCAACGGAGCCTGGCTCGCCTACGCCCTTGCTGGCCTCGCCACGCTGCTCATGGCGCTCTGCATCGCTCGCTTCGCCCGCACCTCTGCCTCGCCCGGCTCGCTCTACAAATACGCCTCCGACTCGCTCCCCGCCCTCGGCGGACGCACCGCCGGCTTGGCCCTCCTGCTCGCCTACACCGCCACCGGCGCCTCCGTCGTCGGCGGCTTCATCAACTACGCGCGCGTCCTCATCCCCGCCGCCCAGCACGTTCCTGGCTGGGCCATCGCCCTCCTCGCCACCGCCGCCGCCACCTACTTCGCCTACCACGACGTCCAGACCTCCGCCCGCCTCATGCTCTGGATCGAAGCCGCCTCGGTCTCCATGATCTCTCTCGTCATCCTCGCGCTCATCTTCCACACCGGCCTCAAGGTCGACGCGCCCCAGGCCGCGCTCACCGGCGTCACCGGCTCCGGCGTCCGCCTCGGCGTCGTCCTCGCCATCTTCAGCTTCGTCGGCTTCGAATCCTCCACCGCCCTCGGTCACGAAGCCAAAAATCCCCTCCGCACCATCCCCCGCGCCGTCGTCCAGTCCTCCATCCTCGCCGGCGTCTTCTTCCTCGTCTGCTGCTACACCGAGACCCTCGGCTTCCGCCAGCTCCACATGGATCTCGGCGCCTCGCAGGACCCGTTCCGCGCCCTCGCCGCGCTCGCCCGCCTGCCCTTCTTCGGCCCGCTCATCGATATCGGCGCCTTCGTCAGCATGTTCGCCGCCAACCTCGCCTGCATCACCGCCGCCGCCCGCATCCTGCTCAAGATGTCCCACGACGGCCTCGTTCCCGCCCACTTCGGCCGCGCTCACGCCAAGAACGAGACGCCCCACATCGCCGTCCTCGCCTGCGGCCTGGTCGTTGCCATCCTCGCCGCCGGCCTCTCCGCCCACGGCACCTCAGGCGCCGACATCTACGGCCAGATGGGCTCGCTCGCCGTCTACGGCTTCATCACCGCCTATTTCCTGGTCGCCCTGGCGCTCCCGTTCTATCTCCGCCGTAGCGCCCAGCTCACTCCCGCCGCGAACCCGGGTGCCCCATTCGTGACAGTTTCATCGTCACGGGTGGGAAAGAGCGCCACCCTGCTTCTCTCCGTCTCCGCCGCCCTCGCCATGGTGCTCGCCATGGCCGGAACCCTCTACCCTGTCCCCCCTCCGCCTTACAACGTCCTCCCCTACATCTACCTCGCCTACCTCGCCGCCGGCCTCACCATCTCCCTCCTCACTCCCAAACCGGGTGCCCCATGATCACCGAGTGGACTCGCAGAGTCCCTCGGTTATCGTGGGGTTACTCTCTTCGCCCCGCCCACGAATTAGCCGTTCCTGCCCCTAAGGCCCGGAGGGCCGCCACCAAACATTAGCCCAGCCCGGAAGGGCTGGGAACGGACGAATCGGGAGTGTGAGCGCCGGAGACGCGGCACGCTCTCTGTCATTCCCGAAGGGAATCCGCTTCTGCTCCCTCTCGCAACGAATCCGCTTCTGTCTTCACGCGAAGCGTCGAGGACGGCACGAAGTGCTCATACGCCAGCAAGTCTCCCGGCTCGCACTGCAGCACCTCGCACAGCCGCTCCAGCGTGCTGAACCGGATCGCCTTCGCCTTCCCCGTCTTCAGCACCGACAGGTTCTGCGCCGTAATCCCCACCAGCTCCGCCAGCGTATTCAGCCGCATCTTCCGCCGCGCGAGCATCACATCCACATTCACCACAATCGGCATCGCCCACCCTCGCTCAAACGATCAGGTCCTGTTCCTCGCGCATCTCCGCTGCCATCGCCATAAACCACGAGATCGCCACAATCGCCAGCCCGATCACCATCATCCCGCCCCCATGCGGCTGCACAAACCTTCCGTTGATGATCCAGTCTCCCGGCAGCGCCTTCACCTCAGGACCGTAAACGGAGATGTGACCGTAGTGGGAGACCGGAGCCACATGCGGTAGCACCGCTCCCGGCACAAACACCCAAAGGAACTGCACCGCGCCCCACAACACGCACGCCAGCCCACACCGGCGAATCTGCATCGCCGAGTCACCGCTGAAGATCTCCCCGCGCGAGTAATTCCCCAGCAGCTGGTGCAGACAGTAGACGCACAGAAAGAATGCCGCCCACCGCAACGTCAAATACGCGCCCACAATAATCCGGCTGCCGATCGGCATCTCCTGCGCGAAGAAGGTGTAGTTGTCGAGCCCCAGAATGAGCCCGCCGCGCCCCAGCACCACAGCCGAAAGCGTTAGCAACTCGATCCATACCGCCAGCACCAGGAATCCCTTGCAAATCCACCGCAGCACTCTGCTGATCCGCTCAATCTTCCTCAGCCTCGCCTCATTCTCAGGTCGCATCTGGAACTCCTTCTTCTTTCCACGCACCCAATCCTACATACAGAATCCCGCATGTCAACATATTTTTATTGTTTATCGGTAATTATTTACCGCATAGCTACACATCCTTACCCCCAGAATCATTGTCAAGCCCCCAGAACCACCCAAAATCCGCGTAACCCCAACCCCACCAACCACATCCGCTCCGCAAAATCGATGGCAGATGAGTTAGGTGCAACCTGCTATACTGGTATCAGTAAGTAAATAAACGAACAGCAGGCCCGGCGCACTCCCGCCGGGCCTTGCCATTTAGCCCCACCCCGAACCCATTACCCCGCTCTTGCCGGGAACGCCCACACTCGCCCAAGCCGATCCAAAGCTGTCAGCTTATAGCTCTCAACTGTCAGCTCTCGAATTGTCCTTTCTCGCACCCCGAACTTCGCACCTCGAACCTCGAACCTGAACCTGAACCTGAACCTGAACCTGAACCTGAAAAAAAGTACCAAGTCCACCCCTAACCTCAACCACATCAACGAATCCGTGTATATACACGGGGGGGTACCCCCATCCTCTGTCTATCCCGAATTCCGCCAGCACCCATCCCAGCCGCACCAATGCATCCACGTCGAAAACGACGGCAACCGCTGCGGCCGGGTGCCCCACTCATGACGGCCCCATCGTCATGGGTGGGGGGAGGACGGGTGCCCCGTCCTAACTCCGTTAGGGCGGGAGGACGGCCCCCTCACGCTCCACGCCGTCGCCTCACCACAGGCGTCTTTACGCGAAGCGTCAAGAACCGCACGAAGTGCCGATATCCTCGTTCCAAACCTCGGGATGCTCCCGGATATACCCCGCCAGCAGCGCCTTGCACTCGGCCGAGCCCAGGTCCACCACCTCCACCCCGTTCTCCCGCAGCCAGTCGATCCCGCCCCTGAAGTTCTCGCTCTCCCCCACCACCAGCCGCTTGAACCCGAACTGCCGCACCAGTCCCGAGCAGTACCAGCACGGCGCCAGCGTCGTTACCATCGTCATCTGCCGATAGCTCCGCTGCCGCCCGGCGCGCCGGAACGCGTCGGTCTCGCCATGCACGCTCGGGTCGCCCTCCTGCACCCGCCGGTTGTGCCCCGCGCCCAGCAGCCGCCCGCTGCCGTCAAATACCGCCGCGCCGATCGGAATCCCACCCTCCGCCAGCCCCGCCCGCGCCTCCTTCAGCGCAACCTCCAGCATCTCCTCGTCCGTCACCGCCACCTCACACCAACCAAACGCCCGAGCGCCCATACCTCATAGCCCATCGCCGATAGCCGATAGCTGATAGCTGATAGCTGATAGCTGATAGCTGCGGAGCTTAACAACCAAACTGCAAACTAACAACTCAACTAGCCACTAGCCACTAGCCACTAACCACTAGCCACTAACCACTAACCACTGCTCTCCTGCACCTCCGCCTCCACCGCCGACGGATCGTCCGCATCGTCGTACTTCGGCGGCAAACCCGACTCCCGTCCATCCACCACCACCTCATCCGCCACCGACTCCGGCGCCTGCGCCTCGCCATCCGATTCCAGCCGCTCCTCAGTCTCCTTCGCCGATTCCTCATGCTCCATCGGAATCTCCTCCTGCTCCGCCATCTGCCCAGCCATCTTCTCGAACTCTTCGATGCTCGGCAGCTCGGCCACGTCCTTCAGCCCGAACTTCAGCAGAAACTCCCGCGTCGTCTTGTAGAGAATCGGACGCCCGATCACGTGCTTCCGCCCCGCCGTCGTAATCAGCTTCCGCGCCAGCAGCGAACCCAGGACGCCGCTCGAATCCACCCCGCGAATCTCCGAGATCTCCGGCGCCGTCACCGGCTGCTTGTACGCCACCACCGCCAGTGTCTCCAGCGCCTGCAACGTCAGCTTCAGCGGCGGCTTCAGCGACTTCACAAACCCGCGCACCGCATCGTGATACTCCGGCTTGGTCCCGAACCGGAACCCGCCCGCAACCTCGCGTATCTCCAGCCCGCGATCGGCCACCGCATACTCCGCGACCAGCTCATCCAGCACCGCGCGGAAGTACGTCCGCAGTTTCGCCGCCCGCGCCTTCTCCGCCTTCGCGGCGAGTGCTCCAGAATCGGGTGCCCCATTCATGGCAGCTTCATCGCCATGGGTGGGGTCCGGCGCCGCCGAATCGGGCGCACCATTCAGGGCATCCGGGTGCCCCACATCTGGGTTCTCAGATGTGGGTTGGACCACCGCTGCATCCTCCGGCACATCCGCACTCTCAGCCGCAGGGTCGCCGCCCACCGAATCGAAGTCCGGCCCCAGCGGCGGCTCCTCTGCCGCCGCCTCGAGCTCTTCTTCCTGCAACAGCGACCGCTGCGCCGCGGCCTCGCGGTCCAGCTCCGCCTGCGCCTCTTCGCCCAGCAGGCCCACCAGTTGCGCCAGCGTCACCGGTTCTTCCGACGCATAAATAACCGCTTCAATCTTTGCTTTCAGGCTCATAAATACCAGCAGTCAGTCTATCAACGAACAACGGAGAACGAACAACCTCCTCACCGCCAGTCGTCCTGCGTCCGCGTCTGCTCGGCAAACGCCTGGTCGAACCCGTCCGCCTTCTTGATCAGGATGTCGCCCAGTTCGCGCGGCTGGTGCAGCAACACCGCCTGCAGCCGCACCAGTTCCAGCATCGCCAGGAACATGCAAATCAGCGCCCGCTCCGAGTGCGTGGAGTGCAGCAGCCGGCGCAGGCTCACCGGCCGGTCTTCCATCACCAGGCGCCGCTTCACGTAGTCCAGCATCTGCGCCACGGTCACCGATTCCTCGTTCACGTCCAGCACCGGCCGTTCCCGCAGCCGCTCCAGCACGCTCTGGAAGACGCGCACCAGGTCGACCGTGTCCGCCGCGATCTCCTGCTCCAGGTCGCCGGCAGCGCCTTCGCCGGCCGCCTGCTCGCGCAGAAACTCGCGCATGCCAGGGTTGGACCACGTCGCCTCTTCGATCTGCTGCTTCTGCATCAGCATCTGCGCCGCGGCCTTGAAGCGCTCGTGCTCCAGCAGCCGTTCCACCAGCTCGCGGCGCGGATCTTCGTCCGCCGCGCCGGTCACGTCGGAGGGGTCGCGCGGCAGCAGCATCTTCGACTTGATGTGGATCAGCAGCGACGCCATGTAGATGAACTCGCCCGCCGCATCCACGTCGGTCTGCTTCAACTGGTGGCAGTAGTCCAGAAACTGCGCCGTGAGCAGCGCTATCGGAATGTCGTAGATGTCGATGTTCTGTTTGCGGATCAGGTCCAGCAGCAGGTCCAGCGGTCCGTCGTACACCTGCCCCACGGTCACCGAGAACGGCGACTGCGACGCCTCTTCCGGCTGGCTCGGCTTCGGGTCCTTACTCTTCTCGGGCGCGAGCACCGGCCCCGGCTTCAGCACAAACCGTTCGGGCACAGGCGCAATCTGCTCGTCCGCAGGCACCTGCGCAATCTGCTCGTCGGCATTCGCGGGTGCCCCATTCATGACGTCTGTATCGTCACGGGTGGGGTCGCCGCTCTCTTTGATCGCATCGCTCATCGCCGGGAAAGCCCCACGGCCTGGAACACCTGCCGCATCGTGACCGCCGTTCGCCCATTCGCGCGAAACGCGCCGTCGTCCAGAATCGCGTCCACTTCGTCCGGGTTGGCCTCAAAGTAGCGCCGCCGCTCCTGGATCGGTGCCAGCTCCGCAATCACCGCATCGGCCAGCCAGCCCTTGCATTGGATGCACCCAATGCCCGCCGACGTACAGCCCGCGCGCGCCTCGGCTTGCTTCTCTTCAGAGGAGAAAACCTTATGCAGATCGAACACCGGGCACACATCCGGATTCCCCGGGTCGGTCCGCCGCACCCGCGCCGGATCGGTGACCATCGTCTTCAGCTTGGCGCGAACGTCCGCTTCCGGGTCGCTCATCAGAATCGTGTTGCCATAGCTCTTCGACATCTTCCGACCGTCGGTCCCCGGCAGCTTCGGGCTGGGCGTAAGCAGCACCTTGGGCTCGGACAGAACCTGCTTCACGTCGGTCTCCTGCTCCAACTCCGCCAGCCGCTCGTTGTCGGAGATATGGTCCGAGACGTGGTCGGACTTCGCAGCCGCCGCGCGCTTACTCCCGTACAGATGATTGAACCGCCGCGCGATCTCCCGCGTGATCTCTACGTGCGCTGCCTGGTCGATGCCGACAGGCACAAACTCCGCCTGGTACACCAGGATGTCCGCCGACTGCAGCACCGGGTAGCCGAGGAAACCGATGGTCGCCAGGTCCTTCTCTTTCAACTGCTCCTGCTGGTCCTTGTACGTCGGCACGCGCTCCAGCCAGCTCAGCGGCGTAATCATCTCCAGCAGCGAGTTCAGCATGAAGTGTGCGGGTATCTCGCTCTGGAGAAAGATGCAGCTCTTCTTCGGATCGAGCCCGCCCGCCAGAAAATCCAGCGCCACCTCGCGCACGTTCTCGCGCAGCACGCTGGTGTCGGCGTAGTCCGTCGTCAGCGCGTGGTAGTCGGCGATGAAGTAGAAACACTCGTACTTCGGGCTGCCGTCTTCCAGCACTTCGTTCTGCAGGTCCACCCAGTTCTTCAGCGCGCCCATGTAGTTGCCCAGGTGCAACCGTCCCGTTGGACGCATGCCGCTCAAAACGCGCTTGCGCGCCAGAATCGTTTTGTCTTCGCTCATTGGTCTCGCTTAAGGGTAAATGATCGGCGCGCCGACTCGCTGACTTGCTGACTCGCTGTTTCAGAGCAACGCCAGCAGCCGGTTGAAAACGTCCAGCAAAGGGTAATAGAACGCCGCGATAAACCTGCCGCCAACCAGGAAGATGATGACAATGCCCCACATTCCAATCCGGCTGTACACCTTCTCCCACTCATACGGCAGGAAGTTGGCGAGCACGTGACTGCCGTCCAGTGGAGGAATGGGAAACAGATTGAACACGAACAGCAGCAGGTTTACGGTAACTCCGTAGTACAGCAGCAGCGCCACCGGAAACAGCTGCAACCCGTTCGGATCGACGCCCGGCACATGCTCCGCCATGTCCATCGCAGCGCCGATCGCCGGCCCTCCGCCCGCGTGTTTGAAGACGATCAGCAGCAGCAGCGCCACGCTGGCCATCGCCAGGTTACTGACAGGCCCCGCCAACGAGGTCAGGATGTCGTCGCGCCGGATGTTCTTGAAGTTGCGCAGCGTCACCGGGCACGGCTTCGCCCAGCCGATCAGGAACCCGCCGAAGTACAGCGACATCAGCGGAATCGCCACCGAGCCCCACGGGTCGAGGTGCTTCACCGGATTCAGCGTCACCCGCCCCAGCATGTAGGCCGTCGGATCGCCCAGCCGCATCGCCACGTACGCATGCGCGCTCTCGTGCACCGAGAACGCCAGCACCAGCACAATCACCTGAAACAGGATCAAAATAAAGTCTTGCTGATTCATCTCGTTCGCCCGCTGATTCAGTCTACTGAATCCCGGCCAGCATACACTGGTTCACACCGCCGCCGCCCGAGGAGTTCCGCTATCATGGCTTCCCGCTTCCGTCTCGCAGCCCTCTCGCTCCTGCTGGCACTGCCCGCGCTCTCGCAGTCCGCCGGCCCGCCCCATCCTGAGTGGACCACGCCCATCGCGCCCTTCCGCATCGCCGACAACCTCTATTACGTCGGGAGCAAGGACCTCGCGTCCTACCTCATCGTCACGCCGACCGGCGACATCCTGATCAACTCCAACCTGACCTCGTCGCCGCCGCTGATCCTGAGCAGCATTGCCCAACTCGGATTCCGCGCGGCCGACGTCAAGATCCTGCTGATCAGCCATGCCCACTCCGACCACGACGCCGGCTCAGCCGAGATCCTGCGCCGCACCGGCGCCAAGTACATGGTGATGGACGGCGACGTACCCGTCGTCCAAAGCGGCGGCGCCAAGGACTTCGCCTATCCCGGCGATCACTACCCGCCCGCCCACGTCGACCGCAGCCTGCATGACGGCGACCAGGTCAGCCTCGGCGGAGTCGTCCTGACCGCGCACAAAACTCCCGGCCACACGCGCGGCTGCACCACCTGGACCATGCAAGCCAATCTCGACGGCAAGCCCCGCAACGTCGTCATTGTCGGAAGCTGGAACGTCAACGACGGCTTCCGCCTGGTCGACCGCCCTGGCCAACCCGCCTCCTACCCCGGCATCGCCGCCGACTACGCCCACACCTTCGCCGTGCTGCGCGGCCTGCCCTGCGATATCTTCCTCGGCGCGCACGGCAGCTACTTCAACATGCTGGCCAAGCTCGACCGCGCCAGGGCCGGGGCCGGCGAAAGCGTCTGGATCGATCCGGAGGGTTACAGGGCAGCCGTCGCCGAACGCCAGCACGCCTTTGAAGCCGAGCTCAAACGCCAGCAGGACGCCCGCTAGCTCTTGCCACTGCGCGAGTAAGTGGTGCCGGCAGCCACGCTGGTACCTTGGGGGATGACCAGTTCGCCGCCGCCGTCCTCCAGCACCGCGCCCCGGCCAACGGTGCAGTTGTCCTCGATGGTCAGGTCGTATCCAAACTCAAACTTCACGTCCGGGTAGATCTTCACTCCGTTGCCCAACTTCTGGAAGATGTGCCGCCCCACCATGCAGCGAAACCGGAACCCAAGCCACAGGTTCGGGCCCAAGGGCGACCGGTCGAACATCCGCCAGAACCAGATCAGCGGCTTTCTCGGCCCATACTTTTCCAGGTCCACATCGCTCGCGTAGTCCGCCTCCAGCGCCACATTGCGCGGGTCCAGCGAGTCCTCGAGCACAAACATCGCCGTCTCGCTGACGAGCGACGTGGTCGTCCTGGCGCCACGCGGCCGGCCCAGGTAGATCTCGTGCAACTCGTCGCGCACGATCTCGGCCCGCCGGTCGGGCGATTGCTGACGCCGGAACTCGTCATCCAGATGCGCCAGCCACCGCCGGTACAAGCCTTCCGCCTCTGCCATCGGCCTTATTTCGCGGTCCTTCGACTCTGCCATCGTTACCTCCCCGACTCTTCGATTTATTCGATGGCGAACACCGCATACACGGTCGCGGACTTCTGAATCTTCTCCGGCGAGATCGCAAGCGGCTTCAGGTTTTGCTTGGGTGCGGCAGCTTCGGCACTTACCGTGACCGTGCTCAACGCCCCCCCGAAGAGTGTCCGGGGCGGCGTCTGGTTGCTCGCATAGACGAGCGTTCCCAGCTTTACCCCAAGCCCAGCGGCCATCTGCGAAGCTATCTGGCGCGCATGTTCGAGCGCCTTCTTCGCCGCCTCGGCCTCAAGTGCATCATCCTGCTTCAACTGCCAATCAATGTCTCCGCTTTCATTTGCTCCGGCAGTAATAGCGACATGCAGAACATTCGCCGCAGCCGCGGCCGGTACAGTCACATGCCACGACTGCGCGAACTCGAAGCGTATCCCTTGCGCATAACGTGCCTTATCCGCCTCGTTAAGCCGATCATTAATCGGCTCAAGCGGGCTCAGGGCTTGTGCGGCGCTTTCGATTGCCTCCATGGGCACACCCACCGAGGTCAGCGCCGCAATGATTGCGTTGGACGTCCGGGTTGCATCGGCATAGGTGCTGTCCTGGTCCTTGCCAAAGCTATGAAACCCAACCGTGACGACCGCAGTATCCGCCAAGGCCTCAGCTTGGTCACTGGCGGTGATGGCGATCGTCTTGTTCTCCTTGTTGATCTGAATCGTCTGGGCGGAGGCGGTAATTGTTATGACAGCGAATAGCAGAGCAAGCACACAGTGAAAGATGCGCATACGGATTGGACCCCTTTCAACCTTCGTCAGAAGTATCTATCAAATCCGCCAGCGTCTGCTTATGTTTCGGCTTGGCGGCGGCCTTCTGCTTCGGGTCGGGAATCACCCGCTCCGGCGGCACCGTGCCCACGCGGTCCCGCGCGTTTTCCTTCACCGCCTTCACCACGGAGAACACCCGCTTCTTTGCCTTGGCCATCGCACGCTCCAACCTGCACCCCGATTAAAGCACCAACTCCGCGCATATGCCCGATGGCGCTCTTCCGGGCACGGCGAACGCTGCATGTCCTATACTCTTGATCGCACCAGAACGGCCGGGATTTCGCGCCGCGAAACTGTGTGCCGCGAATCCGGGAGGGGACCAAGCATGGAAGAACGCGACTTTTTCGACGAGAAGCCCGAGCAGCGCACCCATACCATTACCTGCCCGCACTGCGGCCAGCCGGGCGAGTACCAGATCGGCTGGCTGGTCCGCCGCAAGAAAGCCCAGATTCCGCGCAACGCCGACGAGCGCGACCGCGCCCGCTTCGCCAAGGCGCAAAGCTACATGGTCCGCACCGACGACCTGCTCGGCTGCAAAAACATCCGCTGCCGCAAACGGTTTGAAGTCGTGGGCATCCAGTCCGTCGCCTTCCTGTAGCGGCCAAGGTTGGTCGTCTCGACCGGCGCAGAGCCGTACGTTGACCGTTCTACGTTCTCCGTTGAAGAGCGGGCAGCCGGCTTGACGAGCAACGGAGAACGTAGAGCGCACAACAAGACGCCGTCACCATCGGGAATGTGATTTAATACCTCAAGCGAGCACCCCTTCCGAGAGATCTGCAAGACTGACCCGAAAGACAGGAGACCCTGCCCCATGGCCAACATGCTCATTCCCGCCGAGGAGCGCCACCTCACACCCGACGAGGTCGAAGCCCTGGACCGCCGCCGCCGCCGCGGCCAGCTCTTTCTCGTCCTCTGCTTCCAGTGCGTTATCGTCGGCACGCTGGTGACCCTGTGGGCCGGCCAGGACCTCACCTACTCGCCCGGCTGGATGCGGCCCATGTTCTATTGGGACGCGGTGCTGTTCACGCTCGCCGCCATCTTCGCCGTGGCCGGCATCCGCCTCCGCCGCGGCTCGACTGAGTTTCTCAGCTACTAAGGTTGCCTTCGTCGCGAAGCCCCCATCATGGTTCAGTGATGAGAGGGGCGGTTGTCGAGTTGCGTGTGTGCGAATGACGGGCGGGGCCGGAGCTTTGTTATGTCAGCCGCCGCAAGCGGTCGCCGCTGCCCAGGTTGGACCTGTGAGGCTGTCCGCCGCCTCTACCCCGCACTCACCCACAGGTCATGCAGATGCACCACCCCCAGCGCATCTCCACTCGCCCCCACCACAATCAGCGAAGTAATCTTGCGCTCCTCCATCAGCGCCAGGGCCTCACCCGCAAAGGCGCCGGGGGAAATCGTCACCGGCTTCCGATTCATGATTTCGCCGGCGGTATGGGCCAGCGCATTCGGCCCATCGCGTTCCAGCAGCCGCCGCAAATCTCCATCCGAGATCACCCCCAGCAGCTTGCTGCCCTCGCCGACCACCGTCGTCATGCCTAGCCGCTTGTGGCTCATCTCGTGGATCACCTGGGTCATCACGGTATCCATCGCGACTTGCGGCATCGCCTCGGCGGTATGCATCAGCGTCTCCACCCGAGCCAGCCGCCGGCCCAGCCGTCCCCCGGGATGCAGCTCCGCAAAATCCTGCGCCGCGAACCCTCGCTGCCGGCTCACCTCCAGCGCCAGCGCGTCGCCCAGCGCCAGCATCACTGCGGTCGAGGCCGTCGGCGCCAGCTTGAGCGCGCCTGCCTCCGCCCCGACACTCACGTCCAGGAAAACCTCGCTCGCCTGCGCCAGCGTCGACATTGCCACCCCGCACAAACAGATCATCTTGCTGTCCAGGCGTTCCAGCACCGGCAGCAGCCCGAGCAACTCCTCCGTCTCGCCGCTATACGAGAGCGCCACCACCACATCGCCCGCCGCAACCATCCCTACGTCCCCATGCAGCGCCTCCGCCGGATGCAGAAAATGGGCTGCCGTCCCGGTTGAGCAAAGGGTCGCGGCAATCTTCCGCGCAATCAGCCCGCTCTTGCCCATCCCCATCACGATCGCGCGCCCGCCGCGCCCCGCCGCTTCCGCCACCAGCTTCACCGCCTGCGCAAACGGCGCCGCCATCGGCCCGTCCAGCCGGATCGCCAGTTCCAGCAGCGCGCGCGCCTCGGTGCGCACCACCTCCGACGGCTGCGTTCGTTCGTTTTGATGGGAAATATCCACGCGCTTGTAAACTCCTCAGAATGCTAGCAGAGCGAACCCAGCATATCGCAGAAGTGTTTTAATGCTCTCGATGCGTTCTTTCCTTCAGCGCTGCCGTCAACTTCTGTTCGCTGTCCTCTTTGTCCTCGCCGTCGCCTGGGTCTTCGGCTTTGGCGCGCAGTGGCTGCTGCGCTGGCGCGCGGAAAAACTCCTCGCCGACATCCGCGCCCTCCAGGTCAACCGCGGCACCTGGTCCGACGCGCAGCAACTGACCCAAAAGTGGTCTCAATGGGCCACTCCCAAAGCCGGCTGCACCTCCGACAACTGCACCGTCCAGATCAGCCTCATCCAGGCGCTTCCGCCCATCCTCGTGGCCGAGCCCGGCGCCCGCAACCGGCTCCCCCGCCTCGCCGACCATATCGGCCTGCGCAGCGCGGCGGCCCGCGCCGGCTTCACGGTCGAGCACGGCGTCGTTACCACCAAGTACTTCGGCGAGCAGACCACCCTGCCCGCGCGCGACGTGGGGTCGTCCGAAGGCTATACCCCCTATCTCTCCGTCTCATCCGCCGAAACCGTCCACTTCCGCGAGATCGCCGGCGACAGCAAACTCGCCCATCCCAACCGCATGGCCCAGCACCTCAAGAGCTACCTGCAGGTCAGTTTTTCCCCCGACGAAGATCCCGCCGAGCAGTCCGCGCTGATGGACTTTCGCTTCTCCTGCCTCACCCGACTCCGTCCCTGCGAGACCGAGGGCGACATCCTGCCCGAAGGCGCCCGCATGATCCAGCAACGATAGGGCCGACACGCGGTAAACTGGTTTTGTGCCGCTCGGGAGCCAACTCGACCAGTCCCGCCACAATGACCCTGCCGCCGAACAGCGTAGCGGGCGAACCGCGCTCGCCCGGAATAATGCTCTCAAACCGGTGCGCAAGGTTCTCCTGCTATCGATGATGGTCGCCGGAATCTCGCTGGTCGTCTGGTCCGGCTACCATAACCTCCGTGAGCGCCGTCTCGCCGCGCAGGCGCGCGAGGCCAACCGCGTCATCCTCATCCCCGACAGCACAACGGCCGCGTCAGCCTCCGCCGATGCCAATTCCGACGCCGCGCCCTCCCCGCTGCTCGGCAAGCCCGCGCCTCCGCTCTCGCTGATGGACCTGAACGGCAAGCAGGTCTCCCTCGCCGACTTTAAAGGCCACCCGCTCGTGGTCAACTTCTGGGGGACCTACTGCGCCCCCTGCAAGATCGAGATGCCCTGGCTGGAAACCTTCAGCAAGAAGTACGCCGCCGACGGCTTCGACGTCATCGGCGTCACCTACGACTCCGAGGTCGGCAAGGAAACCATCGCCAAGAACGTCCAGAAGCTCGGCGTCACCTACCCCATCCTCCTCTCCGACCCCAAAGCGGAGAAGGATTACCTTTCCGATACCGAGGTCCTGCCCATGTCGTTCTACGTCGACAAGACCGGCAAGGTTGTCCAGGTCACGGCCGGCCTCGGCTCCGAGGACCAGCTCGAAGCCATGGTCAAACAAACCATCGCGGCAGGCGCCAAATGAGCACGCCCCAAATGATTCGCCGCGTCCTTACTCCGCTCGCGACCCTCACTCTCCTGGCCGCCGCCAGCCAGCCGGTCCGCGCCCAGTTCGACGCGCCCGCGAAGAAGAACTACGTCACCTACACCGCCGAAGCCCAGACCGTCCCCGCCGGCAGGCGTGCGGTGCTGCAGCTTCGTTTCCAACTGGTGCCGGGATTCCACGTCAACTCGCACACACCGAAATCCGACACCCTGATCCCCACTGCTCTCACCCTCCAGCCCGCCGCGGGAGTCAAGGCCGCTGAGCCGGCGTATCCGCCGGGCCAGCCCTTCAGCTTCAGCTTCGCCCCCACGGAGAAGGTCGATGTCTATGCCAACTCCTTCACCGTCAAACTGCCCGTCGTGGCCACCGCCGGAGAACATACGGTGGATGGCACGCTGAAGTATCAGGCCTGCGACAACGCCTCCTGCTACCCGCCCCGCACCATTCCGGTGAAGATACTGTTTACCGCAAAGTAGCATTGGGGCGCACAGTTTACGCGCGGACACGCGTCCGTGCGACCATGGATTCGCGCTTTTTAACCAGATTTCGAAGAACTGTAAAAGGACTGACGGCACACGCAATGGAAGAGTTCAGAAGGCTGACGCGGCTGCCCGCGTACGTATTCAACATCACCGGGGAGCTGAAGGCCTCCGCCCGCAAACGCGGCGAAGACATCATCGACTTCGGCATGGGCAATCCCGACGGCGCCACCCCCAAGCACATCGTCGACAAGCTCATCGAGGCCGCGCAGAAGACCGCGACCCATCGTTACTCGCTCTCCCGCGGCCTGCCCCGCCTGCGCAAATCCATCTGCGACTGGTACAAGCGCCGCTATGACGTCGACCTCGATCCAGAGACCGAAGCCATCGTCACCATCGGCTCCAAGGAGGGCATCGCCCACCTCTGCCTCGCGATGCTCGATGGCGAAGACACCGTCGCCGTGCCCAATCCCAGCTATCCCATCCACATCTTCGGCCCGGTCATCGCCGGCTCCAAAATCCAGAGCATCGCCCTCGACGACACCGACGAAGCCACCCTGCTCGCCACCCTCGAGCGCGAGCTTCCGCGCATGAACCCGCGCCCGAAGCTGCTCATCCTCAACTTCCCCGCCAACCCCACCACCCAGTGCGTCGACCTCGCCTTCTTCGAGCGGCTGGTGCCGCTGTGCAAAGACCTCGGCATCTATATCGTCCACGACCTGGCCTATGCCGACCTCGTCTTCGACGGCTACCGCGCGCCTTCCATCCTCGAAGTCCCCGGCGCCAAGGACATCGCCGTCGAGTTCTTTACCCTCTCCAAGAGCTACAACATGCCCGGCTGGCGCGTCGGCTTCATGGTCGGCAACAAGAAACTGGTCGCCGCGCTGGGCCGCATCAAGAGCTACTTCGACTACGGGACGTTTACGCCCATCCAGGTGGCGAGTATTGCCGCGCTTGACGGACCGCAGGAGTGTGTAGCCGAAATCGTTGCAAATTATAAGTGCCGCCGGGATGTGCTGGTAGGCGGCTTGAATAAATTGGGGTGGGAAGTGGCCATGCCCAAAGCCACCATGTTCGTCTGGGCCAAAATTCCCGAGCAGTTCCGCGCCCTGGGCTCGCTCGACTTTTCCAAGAAGCTTCTCATCGACGCCAAAACCGCCGTCAGCCCCGGCGTCGGCTTCGGCGAACACGGCGACAACTTCGTCCGCTTCGCCCTCATCGAGAACGAAGAGCGCACCCGCCAGGCCCTCCGCGGTATCCGTCACATGTTCAAAGCCGGCTAGGCTAACGCCTCATCTTTCTCGAAGTTGTCATTCTGAGCGCAGCGAAGAATCCCCGCATTTGTGCCGCCGCAGCACTCCTCTCAACCCCACAACGCGTCATTCTGGACTGCGCTTTTGCAGTCCAGAATCTCCGTATTTGTCGCATGGCTTATATTCTCAGGAACAGATTCAACCGCGCTGGTGTCTATACCCGTATGAGATCGTTCAGCGCACTGCTTTTGGTTTGCATCACAGCCATTGCCCAAACGCAGCAACCATCACAGCCCAAGCTTTCTTCAACTCCGCTAACCTCCGAGCAGGTCGCCGTCTACCGTGCCTTCCTGGCCGACTACAATTCAGGGTCGAAGAATCCGCTCAACGTAGCGAACGTCACGGATCCATTCGAGCCCGACACCGATCCAATGGTCTCCGACGACAAGAACGGCCGCGACACGTGTCTCCGGACATTCCCACCTCATATCAGAGCTTCGGACGTGCATTCGTTGCCCAGCGACCTTGCGAGTGCGGGCATCCGCTTGGTCGATCCCACGAAGCACAAGCTCGCTGATCCAGGTGACAACATCCGCAGCCCGCAGGACGTAGACTCAGCTGTCGACGCGGGATTCGCCGCTGCGTTGATGACACTTTCTGAGGTGGTGTTCGACACTCAGCATCATCTCGCAGCCCTCAACTATAGCTTTGTCTGCGGACGCCTGTGTGGGAATGGAGGGATCGTAATCTATGAACTCCGCGATGGTCATTGGAAACGCTCTACAAGGCGCTGCTCAAGCTGGGTGAGCTAGCCCACCTTACAACACCGGCGACCCATCCCCCAGCATCGCCTTCCGGATCACCTTGATCGGCGCGAACCCCTGTGTCATAAACTTGTCGTGGAACTCTCCGATCGTATACGCCGCGCCCATCTTCTTCTTGTAATCCTCGCGCAGCTTCATAATCTCCAGTTTGCCCAGCGTGTAGTACAGATACGTCGGATCGCCGGTCCCGCGCTTCGTCTCCACCTCCGCCGTGGCGCGCGGCTGGTACCCCTCCTTTACAAAGAAGTCTTCCGCCTGCTCGATCGTCCACTTCCCTCCCGGCTCTCCCTCGCCCGTATGCAGCTTGATCGAGTTCACAAACCGCGCATCCCGCAGCAACGCATCCTGCAACTGCCCCAGCCGGATCAGCTTGGCCTTCCGCACTTCGTCGGCGCTGGCCCCCGCCGGCGCCGCCGCGTAGCCCTCGTCCAGCATCATCTGCTCGCAGTAGTGCGCCCATCCCTCGATGTTCGTATTCGCGCCCAGCACCTTCCGTATCGTGCTGCCAAACTTCGGCATCCACAAAAACTGTACGTAGTGCCCCGGATACGCCTCGTGCACGCTGGTCGAAACGATCGTTCCCACGTTGAAGCTGGCCATGTGCTCGGCCACGTGCTCCGGCGTCCAGTCCTTCTCCGGCAGCGTCACGTTGAAGTACGCCTTCTTCGAGTGCGTCTCGAACGGCCCCGGCGGGTCCATCGACGCAAACGTTGTCGCCCGCATAAACGGCGGCGTCTCTTCGAGGGTCGGCTGGACCGTGCTTGGGATGGTAATGATGTGGTGCGCGTCGATAAAGCCGACCAGCGAGTCGAACGTCCCATGGAACGCGTTCAGCAGATCGCCCGGCGCCGGATGGATCGTCGCCAGTTCCGCCAGCACCTCCTGCGGAGTCTTCGCCGGGTCAATCTCTTTCGCCACCCGCGCAAACTCTGCCTGGTTCTTGTGCAGGTCGCTCATCGCAATCTCGAGCAGCCGGCTCAACGGCAGGTCCACCATCTCGTCGTACGCAAGCTTCTTCGCAAACGTATCCGCGCCCAGCCGGAAGTCCCCATTCGACCGCGGCAGCAGGTCGGTCTTCATCCACGCCGCGTAGCTCTTCAGCGCGGTCACCACCGCGGCGTTGGTCTTCGCAAATTCGGCCTTCGTCGTCGCGTCCTTCGCCACATCTGCGCCGTCCGCCCCGCTCAGGAACGCGCTCGGCACGTCGTTCTCAAAGAAGCTCACATCGCCGTCGATCTGCTCCAGCGCAATCTCGGTAAAGATGCGCGGCGGATTCTTCAGGTTTTTGCGCGCGTCCTCCAGCGCCTGCGGCATCAGCTTTTCCCGCTCCACCAGCGCTCGCAGCCGCGTGTCCGCACTCGCGTACGGCCGCTCCATAATCACAAAAGCCGAGTTCGTAATCCCCGACGAATAGTCATCTGGATTCTTCTCCCACCCCCGGATTACCTCCAGCGTCAGCAACTCGCTCTTGATGTTGTTCAGCAGAATCTCGCGGTCCGCCGCCACCGGCGCATCCAGCGCGCTCGGATCGATCGCCTCCACGCGCTTCTCGAACTCATGCAGCGCCGCTACCTCCGCCGCCACGCCCGCGGCCGAGTAGTCTTCCAGCTTGGCGTCGTACTGGTGCAGCCCCGCCGCCGTCCCATTCGTCGGCGCAAACTTGAAGTACACGTCGCTGAAGAACTGCTCGGCGACATAGTTGAACGTCTGCATCGCCCCGTCGGCCGACACATTCTGCGCCCGCGCTTGAGGCACGCCCATAACCACTCCCAATACCACCGCCGCTGCAAGTTTGTTGTTCATCGCTCTCCCCAAAGTCTAAGGCAAATCCACCCGCGCCATCGCACCCGGCGTTCCGTGCAGCCCTTGCCTCACATAGTTTGACAGCCCATTTTTCAAACTGTTACCTTCGCCCCGCTTCCCATTGCACCCGCTCGCGCGTCGTCAGGAGAGACCATGCCAGCACCCGCCCTATCGCGCCGCAGCTTTCTCAACGCCTCCGCCGCTACCCTCGCGGCCGGCGCCCTCGCCGACCCTGCCCAGGCCGCGGCGCAGGCCGCCGGCGTCAAACCCGCCGATCTCCCCGACCTCACCATCAAGCAGGTCAAGGTCTACGTCATCCAGCGCCCGCCTGCGGCACCGTCCTCCGCCACCGCCGCCACGCCTGGCCCCATCACCGAACAGGTAGCTTCCATCGTTACAAATAGCGGAATCGAAGGCAACTACACCCTGGAAAATCGCTACTTCCACCCCAACTGGAGCAACCTCGGCTGGCTCGACTATGCCAAGCGCACCCTCCCCGGCAAGTCCGTCCTCGACCTTCCCCGCCTCACCTCACAGTGGCAGCCCGACCTTCGCCGCCAGGGTCAGCTCTCCTACGCCTCCGCCATCGACAACTGCCTCTGGGACATCATGGGCAAAGCCGTCGGCCTGCCCACCTACCGCGTCCTCGGCGCCTATCGCGACCGCGTCATGGCCTACGGCAGCTCGCAGCACCACAAGAATCTCGAAGACTTCGTCACCGAGGTCAAGCGCTGCAAGGAGGCTGGCATCAAGGCCTACAAGATCCATCCGCCCGGCGGCACCGCGCCCAACGAGGATAACTACAAGCTCGACATCGAAATCTGCCGCGCGGTTCGCCAGGCCGTGGGCGACGACTTTATCCTCATGCTCGATCCCGTCGGCGTCTACGACCGCCGCCAGGCCATCGAAGTCGGCCGCGAGCTCGACAAGCTCGGCTACGTCGCCTTCGAAGATCCCCTCCCCACCACCGACATCGACGGCCTCGTCGAACTCGCCGCCAAGGTCGACGTGCCTCTCCACATCGGCGAGTTCCTCTTCTCGCCCTACGATTATCCCGAGTACATCCGCCGCGGCGCCGTCGACGCCGTCCGCTTCGTCGTCGACAACGTCGGCGGCATCACCTCCGGCATGAAGATCGGACACCTCGCCGAACTCTTCGGGATGCCCTGCGTCCCCCACAACTGGGGCAACGCCTTCAACCAGTCCGTCCACTTCCAGTGCGAACTCGCCATGCCCAACGCCCCCTGGTACGAGAAGACCCTCCCCCAGGCCGGCGTCGCCGACCTCCAGGGCGCCAGCGACCTTCCCTACCTCAAGGACACCTTCCGCGTCCAACCCGACGGCTACGTCCACGCCTCCACCAAGCCTGGCCTGGGCTGCGAACTCGACCG